>Ga0233425_10001322_pt1 | contig 56760 bp, 52 predicted proteins | sample Watercolumn_Towu_2_FD_181712 | JGI IMG/M metagenome (GOLD analysis project Ga0233425, IMG submission 181712) | Freshwater microbial communities from Lake Towuti, South Sulawesi, Indonesia - Watercolumn_Towuti2014_140_MG | ecosystem: Environmental > Aquatic > Freshwater > Lake | place... | reverse complement strand
GGCCCTGGCGCAACCGCTGGCGCGGCGCAGCGCTGTAGCTACACCACCGCCGAGGTGCCGCCGTCGATGTTGACGGCGATGCCCGTGAGGTAGCTGGCGCGCGCCGAGGCCAGGAACGCGATCACGTCGCCGGCCTCGGCCGCCTCGCCCACCCGGCCGAGCGGAACCCCGCGCTGCTTCGCCAGCTCGGCGTAGAGCAAGTCTTGGGTCAATCCCTGCTCCGACTTCAGGCGCGGGGCGAAGCGCCGCTCGTGCTGGCCGCTCTTGATGAGCCCGATGCACACCGTGTTCACCAGGATGTTGTCTTTGGCCAGGTCCTTGGACAGCGCCTTGGTGATGGCGATGCCCGCAGCCCGGGACACCGAGGTCGGCATGGACGAAGCGCCGGGCGTGCGTCCCGCCAGGTTGGTGACGTTGACGATGCGCCCGCCGCCGCGCCGGCGCATCTCGGGGATCGCCGCGCGCACGAGGCCGATCGCCGACCAGAGCTTGAGGTCGAAATCCGACCGCCAATCCGCGTCGCTGACGGCGTCGAACGGCTTGGCCATCGAGGTGCCGGCGTTGTTGACCAGGATGTCGAGGCCGCCGAAACGGCCGCGGACTGCCTCCACCACGCGGCCGGGCGCCGCTGCCTCGGTCACGTCGGCCTGGAGCGCGAGGACCGAGTCCCTGTTGCCGGCCGCCCGTCCAATTTCCTCCGCCGCCGCAGCCAGCACGTCGGGCCGCCGCGCCACGATCGCCACGCGGCCGCCTTCGGCCGCGATCCTGAGCGCCGCCGCCTTGCCGATGCCCTCGCTGCCGCCGGTGATGATCGCTACTTTGCCGCCCAAACCCAGGTCCATTCCCCGCTCCCCTTCGTTCAACCGGGGCGAGGATAGCAGGGATAGCGTGAAGGCCGACCCGCCACCCGAAGCCGAAGGCGTAGGGTGGTGGGCGCACAAGGACTCGAACCTTGGACCCGCTGATTAAGAGTCAGCTGCTCTACCAACTGAGCTATGCGCCCGCCCGATGGGCCTGCCCCGGAACCGGCCCTTGCGCGGCCGGATGGGAGGGGGCCTGATAGCAAACCCGGCCCGGTTTGTCGATAGCCGCGCGGCCCGCTAGTCTTTGCGCCCCATGACCGCCCAATCCCCCGAACCGCGTCCGCTCGAAGGCATCCTGGCCGTGTCGCTGGAGCAGGCCGTAGCCGCCCCGTTCTGCTCGTCGCGCATGGCCGACGCCGGCGCGCGCGTCATCAAGATCGAGCGCGCGGAGGGCGATTTCGCCCGCGGCTACGACCGCTTCGCCAGGGGCGGCAGCTCGTACTTCCTGTGGCTCAACCGGGGCAAGGAGTCCCTGGTGCTGGACATCAAGAAGCCGGACGACGCCGCGCTCTTGCACCGCATCCTCGCCAAGGCCGATGTGTTCATCCAGAACCTGCTGCCGGGCGCGGCCAAGCGCGCGGGCTTCGGCTCGGAGGACTTGCGCGCCAAGCATTCCAAGCTCGTCACGGTCGACATCTCGGGCTACGGCGACGAGGGGCCTTATGCCGAGATGAAGGCCTACGACCTTCTGGTGCAGGCGGAATCGGGATTGTGCGAGGTGACCGGGGCGCCCGAGGGGCCGGGGCGCGTGGGCGTTTCCGTGTGCGACATCGCCTGCGGGCTTTACGCCTACAACGCCGTGCTCGAGGCCCTGATCCTGCGCCAGCGCACCGGACAGGGCAGCGCCATCGCCGTGTCGCTGTTCGACGCGATGGCGGACTGGATGACCGTGCCGCTGCTGCAGTTCCAGTACACCGGCAAGGCGCCTAAGCGCATGGGCCTCAACCACCCCTCGGTCGCGCCCTACGGGCTCTACCGCGCGGGCGACGGCGGAGGCGTGCTGATCTCGATCCAGAACGAGCGCGAATGGGCGCGGCTGCGCGACGAGGTGATGCGCCGGCCCGAGCTCGCCGCCGATCCGCGCTTCAAGGACAACGTGGCGCGCGTGGCCAACCGGCAGGCGCTGGACGAGCTGCTGAACCAGGCCTTCGCCCGCTACTCGCGCGACCAATTGGTCCAGAAGCTGCGCGCGGCGGGGATCGCCTACGGCGCGCTCAACGGCCTGCCCGAGCTTCAGAAGCACCCGCAGCTGCGCCGCTCGCCCGTGCGTACCGAGTTCGGCGAGGTGGAGCTGGTGGCGCCGCCCGCGCGCATCGGCGGCAAGGGGCCCGAGTTCGGCGCGGTGCCCCGCGTCGGCGAGCACAGCGATAAGATCAGGCGCGAGTTCGCGGCCTAGCCCTTGTCCTTCAGATACTCGCTCGGCCGGTCGAGCACCGCCATGGTGCAGCGCGAGACGCAGACGAGTTTGCCCGCTTCGTTCTCCACACGGATCTCCCAGATCTGCGTGGAGCGCCCGAGATGCAGGGGCCGCGCGGTGCCGGTGACGAAGCCCTGGGCCGCTGCGCGCACGTGGTTGGCGTTGATCTCGAGCCCCACGCAGTACTGCCGCGCGGGGTCGGTCGCCATCGTGGCGGCCCAGGACGCCAGCGTCTCGGCCAGCGCGACCGAAGCCCCGCCGTGCAGCACGCCGCCGGGCTGGCGCGTGCGCACGTCCACCGGCATGCGCGCCCGGAGGTGGTCGTCGCCGATCTCGACCACCTCGATCCCGAGGGCTTCGAGCATCGTATCCCGGCCGCGGGCGTTGGCTTCGGCGGCGGTGTAGGGCCTGAACCAGATCGCGGGCATGGCGGTGCCTAGTTTCTGGCCGGCCGCATCATTTTCCATTCCTCGTCGGTCAGTTTCCCGAGGAAATTGAGCTGCCCCGCGCCCTTGAGCCAGCGGCCGGCGTCGATCGCCACGCACTCGCCGTTGATGTATTCCGCCTGGTCCGAGAGCAGGAACGCGGCGAGATTGCCCAGCTCCTCGTGCCGGCCGGGGCGGCCGAGGGGGCTCGCGGTCTCGATCTCGCGCGCGAGGTCGGCGCGCGGCACCAGGCGCGACCAGGCGCCCTCGGTCGGAAACGAGCCGGGCGCGATGCCGTTGAGGCGAATCCCGCGCCCGCCCCACTCCACCGCGAGACTCTGCGTCATCGCCAGCACGCCCGCCTTCGCCATCGCCGAGGGCACGACGTAGCCGCAGCCGGTCCAGGCGTAGGTGGCGAGGATGCTGAGCACGCTCGCCTTGCGCTTCTCCGCGAGCCACTTCTTGCCGCAGGCCCAGGTGACGTAGGCGGTGCCGTGCAGCACGATGCCGAGCACCGCGTCGATCGCGCGCACGCTCAGGGTCTCGCTGCGCGCCGCGATGTTGCCGGCGGCGTTGTTGACCAGCGCGTCGAGCGGCGCGCGTTTCCACTGCGCCTCGACCATGGCCTCGACCTGGGCGGGGTCGCGGATGTCGCAGACATGGTGGGACGCACGGCCCTTGAACGCCGAATTGAACTCGGCCGCCGCGTCCTTCAGCACCTGCTCGCGCCGGCCGCAGATCGCGAGTTGGGCGCCGAGCTCGAGGAATCTCCGGCCCATCGCCTTGCCGAGGCCGGTGCCCCCGCCCGTGACCAGGATCGTCTTGTCTTTCAGCAGATCGGGTTGGAACATCGTTGCCTCACAAGGTCTTCGCGCGCTCACGCAGGACGAATTTCTGGATCTTGCCTGTGGAGGTTTTGGGCAGCGGCCCGAACACCACGGCCTTGGGCGCCTTGAAATGCGCGAGGTTGGCGCGGCAATGTGCGACGATCTCAGCCTCGGTCGCCGACGCCCCGGCCTTCAACGCCACGAACGCGCACGGGCTTTCGCCCCATTTCGCATCGGGCCGCGCCACCACGGCGGCCTCCATGACCGCGGGATGGCGGTAGAGCGCCTCCTCGATCTCGAGGGACGAGATGTTCTCGCCGCCCGAGATGATGATGTCCTTCGCGCGGTCCTTGATCTCGATGTAGTTGTCGGGGTGCCAGACCGCGAGGTCGCCGCTGCGGTAGTAGCCGCCCTTGAGCGCCGCGCGCGTGGCTCCGGGATTCTTCAGGTAGCCCTTCATCAGCGTATTGGTGCGGATCACGATCTCGCCCATGGTCTTGCCGTCGCGCGGCACGGGCTCGAGCGTGCGCGGGTCGGCCACCATCACGCGGTCGAGCGCGAGGCACCGCACCCCCTGGCGCGCCATCTTGCGCGCCCGGGCCTCGACGCTCAGTTTTGGCCAGTCCGCCTGCCAGGCGCAGATCGTCGCCGGACCGTAGCACTCCGTGGTGCCGTACATGTGGGTGACGCGGAAGCCCATCGCCTCCATCGCCGCGATCACCGCGGTGGGCGGCGCGGCCCCGCCGGTGACGACGTCGACGGTGCGCGGCAACGGCCGCTTGGCCGCGGCCGGCGCATGCGCCAGCATGTTGAGCACGATCGGCGCGCCGCAGAGATGCGTGACGCGGTGGCGCACGATCGCGTCGAACACCTGCGCCGGCTCGACCCGGCGCAGGCACACATGCGTGCCGCCCGCCGCCGTCACGCCCCAGGTGAAGGTCCAGCCGCTGCAATGGAACATCGGCAGCGTCCAGAGGTAGACGCTGCCGGGCCCGAGGCCGATGGCGAGCGCGTTGCTCTGGGCCGCGAGATAGGCGCCGCGGTGGTGGTAGAGCACGCCCTTGGGATTGCCCGTGGTGCCCGAGGTGTAGAGCAGGCAGATCGACTGCCACTCGTCCCGGGGCAGCGCCCAGGGAAAGTCCGGGTCCCCTTCGGCGAGCAGTTGCTCATACGTGGTCTTTCCCACTCGCCTGCCCCGGGGGCCGAGCGGATCGTCGATGTCGACCACGGCGACCCGCCGCTTGGCGCGCTTCAGCGCTTCGGCCGCCACCTCGGCGTACTCGCCGTCGACCAGAAACAGCTTTGCCCCGCCGTGGTCGAGGACGAAGGCGACGGTGGCGGCGTCGAGGCGGTAGTTGAGCGCGTTCAGGACCGCCCCGGCGGCGGGCACGCCGTAATGCGCCTCGAGCAGCGCCGGCGTGTTGGGCGCCAGGACCGCGACCGTGTCGCCCCGGCGGATGCCGCGGCGTTTCAGCGCGGAAGCGAGGCGCCGGGCGCGCGCGAAGAATTCGCGGTAGGTGAAGACGCGGTCGCCGTGAACCAGCGCGGGTTTTTCCGGATAGGTTTCCGCGGCGGCCGCGAGGAACCCTATCGGCGACAACGGCACGTAGTTGGCCGCGCCGGGTTCCAGCCCCGCGCTGCCCCGATTTTTCCTCTTCGCGCCGGCTCTCGGCCCGGACCTATGCTTCCCGCGCGCGGCCATGCCGCCCCCCCCCGCGTGTCTTGGGCCGGAGTGTAGCGGCCCGAGGCGCGGGGGTGTAGCGGCGGCTAGTTCGCCGTGCGGAGCGTCAGGTCGCCGATGCCGGCCGAGATCGCGATGCCTTTCTGGCCCTCGACGCTCACGGGCTGGAGCGCGAACGACTTGTTGCCGCCGCCGATCAGCGCGTTGGCGCCGGCGCCGTAGCCGGCCGCGGCCGAGGCGGTGCCGCCGACATAGTCGCCCGCCAGCGCGCCCTGCGGCACGTCCCAGTTCGGCGCGACCACCGCCCACATGATCTTGGCCTCGGATACGTAGCCGATATCGACGCCGAACTTCTTGATGCTGCCGGTGTAGTACTGCTTGTTGCCGCCGTTGCCCGGCAGATAGACGCATTTCACGTCGCGCGAGGAGCCCAGCACGAAGCCGAAGCCGCTGGACACCGTGCATTCCAGCACGCCGACCTTGACGCCCGAGGCCGCCGCCGGCTGGGCGGCCGCCAAGGCGGCGAACGCGGCTGCGCCGATTGCGATTCTGCTCGCGATCATTCCCGATTCTCCCGTGCGGTTGATGAAATTCAGCCTGAAGCCTTGCCGGCGGCGCGGAATTCCAGCGACACGCCGTTGATGCAGTAGCGCTTGCCGGTGGGCCGGGGCCCGTCGTCGAACACGTGGCCGAGATGCCCGCCGCAGCGCGCGCAATGCACCTCGACGCGGTGCATCAGGAACGAATGGTCGTCGGAGGTCTCGACGCCGTCCGTCACCGGCGTGTGGAAGCTGGGCCAGCCGGTGCCGCTGTCGAACTTTGCGGCGGCGTCGAACACGTCCTGCCCGCAGCCCGCGCACACGAACATGCCGGCGCGCTTTTCCCCGTTGTGCGGGCTGGTGAACGGGCGCTCGGTGCCGTGCTCGCGCAGCACGCGGTACTGCTCGGCGTCGAGCGCGCGGCGCCATTCCGCGTCCGGCTTGGACACGGCGTAGGCCTTCTGCGGCGGCGCTTCGGCGGCGGCCTTGCCGCGGAACCAGTTGCCCAAAGCCATGGCGGACGCTCCCGTTCTCACCCGAGGCGCGCGGAAACTCGCCCAGAATGATGGCATTATTCGGGCAGGCGCATCCGAGCATCGGCGGGGAGAAGGCGATGGCGGCCAAGACCATGTTCATCACCGGCGGCGCGCAGGGCATCGGCCGGGCGACCGCCGAGGCGGCCCTGGCGGCGGGCTGGAACGTCGCGATCCTGGATCGCGACCGGCAGGCGCTCGCGGAAGCCGGGGCCGCGATCCGTCAACCCGGGCGCCTGCTGGCGCTTCAGGGCGATGTCGCCCGCGAGGCGGCGGTCAGGACGGCCATGCGCGCGGCGGAAAAGCGCTTCGGCGGCCTCGACGCGCTGGTCAACAACGCCGGCATGCTGCCGAGCCGGCACGGCCTTGCGGCGATGAGCCTCAAGGAATGGAACGCGGTGCTGGGCGTGAACCTGACCGGGGCGTTCCTGTGCGCGAAACATGCCGCGGCGATGCTGGCGCGCCGGCGCGGCGCCATCGTCAACATCGCCTCGACCCGCGCGCTGATGAGCGAGGGCGACGATCTGGCCTACGCCGCGAGCAAGGGCGGGCTGTTGGCGTTGACGCATGCCCTGGCGATCGATCTGGGGCCGGCCGTGCGCGTCAACTGCATCAGCCCGGGCTGGATCGACACCTCGGCATGGAAGAAGAAGGCGCGGGCCGGGCAGGCGAGACTGTCGCGCGCCGACCACGCCCAGCATCCCGTGGGCCGCGTCGGCCGGCCCCAGGACATCGCCGCGGCCGTCACGTTCCTGGTCGGGCCCGACAGCGGCTTCGCCACCGGCGCCAACTTCGTGATCGACGGCGGCATGACGCGCAAGATGATCTACGTCTAGGCGATCCCGCGCCTTGCGGGACTTTGGCGGATCGGGCATGGTCGCGCGCGATTTTCGCCACCCCGCAGCGGGCGACGGAGTGCCATGACCGACAGAACCTACGACGTGGTCGTCATCGGCGGCGGCCCCGGCGGCTATGTCGCCGCGATCCGCGCGGCGCAGCTCGGCCTAAGAGTCGCCTGCGTCGAGAAGCGCGGCACACTGGGCGGCACGTGCCTCAACGTCGGCTGCATCCCCTCGAAGGCGCTGCTGCAGTCCTCCGAGAAGTACGAGGAGGCCCGGCACGCGCTGGCGCAGCACGGCGTGAAGCTCGGCGCGGTCGAGCTCGACCTCAAGGCGATGATGGCGCGCAAGGACAAGGTGGTCGCGGATCTGACCAGGGGCATCGAGTTCCTGTTCAAGAAGAACAAGGTCGAGTACGTCGCGGGCGCGGGAGCGATCGCCGCGCCCGGCACGGTGGCGGTCAAGCTCAACCATGGCGGCGACGCGACGCTGGAAGCCAAGAGCATCGTGATCGCCACCGGCTCGGAATCCGTGCCGCTCGCGGGCGTCGAGATCGACGAGAAGCGCATCGTGACCTCGACCGGCGCCCTGGCGCTGCCCGAGGTGCCGAAGCGCCTGGCGGTGATCGGCGCCGGCTATATCGGCCTCGAGCTCGGCTCGGTGTGGAAGCGGCTCGGCAGCGAGGTGACGGTGATCGAGTTCCTGCCGCGCATCGCGCCCGGCATGGACGGCGAGACCGCGCAGCAGTTCCAGCGCATCCTCGCGCGCCAGGGCCTGAAGTTCCTGCTCGGCGCCAAGGTGATGGCGGCGAGACCCGGCAAGTCGGGCGTGGCGCTGACGCTGGAGCCGGCCCCCTCTGAATCCGCAAAGGGCGGCGACAAACAAACGCTGGAAGCCGACGTGGTGCTGGTCTCGATCGGCCGGCGGCCCTACACCGAGGGCCTGGGCCTGGAGCGCGCGGGCGTGAAGCGCGACGCCAAGGGCCGCATCGAGGTGGATGCGCGGTTCGAGACCGCCGTCAAGGGCGTATACGCCATCGGCGACGCGATCCGCGGGCCGATGCTGGCGCACAAGGCCGAGGACGAAGGCGTGGCGTGCGCCGAGATCATCGCCGGGCAGACCGCGCACATCGGCTACGACGCGATTCCGGGCGTGGTCTACACCTGGCCCGAGGTCGCGGCCATCGGCAAGACCGAGGAGGACCTGAAGGCCGCGGGCGTGGCGTACCGCGTGGGCAAGTTCCCGTTCTCCGCCAACAGCCGCGCGCGCTGCAACGCCGCGACCGACGGCTTCGTCAAGATATTGGCCGATGCCAAGACCGACCGGGTGCTGGGCGCGCACATCATCGGCCCGGACGCGGGCACGCTGATCCAGGAGATCGCGCTGGGCATGGAGTTCAAGGCCGCGGCCGAGGACATCGCGCGCACCTCTCATGGCCATCCCGGCCTGAGCGAGGCAGTGAAAGAGGCGGCCCTGGCGGTCGCCGGCCGGGCGATCCACGCATGAAGCCTTCGCTTAAGCCCGGCCTGACGCACACCCACCGCTTCGCCGTCACCGACGCCAAGACCGTGCCGAACCTCTTTCCCGAGGCCGCGAGCTTCCGGGAAATGCCGCGCGTGCTGGCGACGGGCTACATGGTGGGCCTCCTGGAATGGGCGTGCATCGAACTCTTGCGCCCGCACCTCGACCCCGGCGAGGGCAGCCTCGGCATCCATGTCGACGTCGCGCACACCGCCGCCACGCCCGCCGGGCTGACCGTCACGGTGCAGGCGAAGGTCGAGGCCGTGGAGGGCCGGCGCGTGGATTTCTCGGTGGTGCTGGACGACGGCGTGGAGGAGATCGCCCGCGGCCGGCACCGCCGTGCCGTGGTGCAGTGGGACAAGTTCAACGCCCGCGTCGCGGAGAAGGCGGCGAAGGCCAGGCGATAGCTCTGTAGCCCTCATGCTTCGACAAGCTCAGCATGAGGATGCGAAGATCGGGCCTCGTCCTGAGCCTGTCGAAGGATGCGGCCATCTGGACGGAAACTCCCCCGGAACTGCAAATGCAAGCCCTCCTCAACGTCGCGTTTCCGGTGTTCGCCGTCATGGCCTGCGGGTGGCTGACCGGGCGCGTGGGCCTGTTGGGCGAGGCGTCGAGCGAGGCGCTCAACCGCTTCGTGTTCTACGTGGCGCTGCCGCCGCTGTTCTTCCTGGCGACCGCCAAGGCGCCGGTCATGGAGATCCTCAACGGCCCGTTCCTGATCGCCTACGGCGGCGGGGCGATTCTGACCTTCGCGCTGGCGATCGCCGTGGCGCGCTTCGCGTTTCCCGATCGCTTCGCCTGCCTGTCGCTGCACGGCCTGTCGGCCATCTTCGGCAACACCGGCTACATGGGCATCCCGCTGCTGCTGGCCGCGTTCGGGCCGCCGGGCATGGCGCCGGTGATCATCACCGCGCTCATCAACGGCAGCATCGTGATCGGCCTGGCGACCGTGCTGGTCGAGCTCGACCTCGGCCGCGGCGGCGGCAAGGGCGTGGCGGCCGTGGCGCGCGACGCGCTGCTCGCCGCGCTCAAGAGCCCGCTGGTGATCGCGCCGTTCGCGGGCATGGCCCTGTCGCTGCTGGGCATCGCCCTGCCGGCGCCGGTCGAGAATTTCTGCAACCTCGTGGGCGCGGCCGCGGCGCCCTCGGCGCTGTTCGCCATCGGCCTGTTCCTGGTCGGCAAGCCGATCGCCGGCGACCTCAAGGAGGTCTCCTGGATCTGCCTGCTGAAGCTGCTGGCGCAGCCCGCCCTCACCTACCTGATCGCGTTCCGCGCCCTCGACATGGACCCGGTCTGGGCCAAGTCGGCGGTGATCCTGGCGGCGCTGCCCGTGGGGACCACGCTGTTCGTGGTGGCGCAGAAATACGGCGTCTATGTGCGGCGCGCGACCGCGGCGATCCTCCTGTCCACCGCGTTCTCGGTGCTGACGGTGTCGGCGCTGCTGGTGCTGCTGGGCGTGAGCTGAGCGCTACTCCGCTGGAGCGGGCTGCTGCGCGCGCGCCTGCCGGCCGAGGCCGAAGGCGGTCGAGACCGCGAGCAGGTGCCCGGAGGCGACCAGGAAGATCACCGCCAGCGGCAGCCCGTGGTCCAGCAGGTAGCCGGCGACCGCCGGCGAGACGGTCGAGCCGAAATCGAGGCCCGAATAGACGAAGCCGAACACCTTGCCGCTGGCGCCCTTGGGCGTGGCCCGGCGCACCAGCATGTCGCGCGCGGCCGAGGCGGTGCCGGCGCAGAACCCGGCTGCGGCCATCATCGCGGTCAGCGCCACGGCCGCGCCGGCGGTGAATCCCGCCAGCAGCACCATCGACGCCGCGCCGCACAGGCCCAGGCCCACCAGCAATTCGTGCTGGCGCACCTTGTCGGCGGTGTAGCCGCCGAGCGTGATGCCGGTGGCCGAACCGAACAGGTAGGCGGTCAGCGCCGAGGCGCCGGCCGCGATCGGAATGCCGTGCAGCGCCAGCATCGTGGGCGGCAGGAAGCTTTGCAACGCGGTCCCGGCCATAGCCAGGAAGAAGAAATAGGCGAAGCAGAGGACGATCGCCGGCGAGGCGAACAGGCGCAGCACCGGCAGCGCAGCCGCCGCGACGACGCTCTGGTCCGAGCCGGCATGGGGCGCGGCGGCGCGATCCTCGCGCAGCACGGCGCTCTGCGAATAGATCACAAGCGCGACGGCGAGCCCGGCGCAGCCCACGGCGGCGAGCGCGAAGCGCCAGCCGCCGAGCGCGCTCAGCCCCAGCATCGCCACGGGCGCCGCGGCGTAGCCCAGCGTGCCGCCGAGCGCATGCGCGCTGAAGCCCCGGCCCATGCGCGGCTGCGACACCGAAGCCGAGAGGATCGAGTAATCGGCGGGGTGGAACACGCAGTTGCCGAGCGCGAGGGGCACGACGAGCAGCATCAGCATCGGGTAGCTTGCGGCCTGGGACACCGCGATCAGCGACAGGCCGAGCAGCGTCGTTCCGGCGACCAGCACGGCGCGCGCGCCGAAGCGGTCGACCACGAAGCCGGCCGCGGCCTGGCCCACGCTCGAGATGCCGTAGAACACCGCCATCAGCAGACCGAGCTCGCCGTAGCCGACGCCGAACACCTCGCGCATCACCGGGAACAGCGGCGGCAGCGAGAGCTGGAAGAAATGGCTGGTGAAATGCGCCCCGCCGATGAGCCCGATCACCCGGTAGTCGTTGTTTCCGGCCGGGCGTGGGCGCAGGGCTTCGGCGGCGCTGGTCATCCGCGCCAAGCTAGCGGCGACCCCACGCCTCGGGCAAGCGCGCGGCGCGCATGGCCCGCCCCCGCTTTCGCTGCGTTGCCAAGGCGCTAGGCCGACCGCCCGGGATGCAGGAACGCCCTGGTTTCGGCCACGGCCTCGGCCAGGCCCACGCGCCTCGGCTCGACCCCGGGCGGAAACGCGCCGAACAGGCGCGAGGGCATGGCCCGGTCGAGCAGCACGAACACGCCGATGTCGTCGGCCCGGCGCACCAGGCGCCCGAACGCCTGCTTGAGCCTGAGGCGCGTCAGCATGTCGTCGTAGGTGCGCTGGCCGAATTCCGCGCGCCGGGCCTTGTGCGCGAGGTCGGGCCGGGGCCAGGGCACGCGGTCGAACACGATGAGGCGCAGCGCCCGGCCCGGCACGTCCACGCCGTCGCGCACCGCATCGGTGCCGAGCAGGCAGGCGTTGCCCTCCGCGCGCAGGATGTCCACGAGGGTCGCCACGTCCATGCCGTCGACGTGCTGGGCGTAGAGCGGCAGGCCCGCCTCTTCGATCGGCCCGGCCAGGCGCTTGTGCACCTCGCGCAGGCGCGCGATCGCGGTGAACAGGCCGAGCGCCCCGCCGCCCGCGGCCAGGAACAGCTCGCGGTACGCGGCGGCGATCTGCGCCATGTCGTTCTTCTCGACGTCGGTCACGACGAACACGCGCGTGAGCTTGGGATAGTCGAACGGCGACGGCACGGCGGCGCGGATCGCGGGCGCGGGCAGGTGCCGCGCGCCGGTGCGCGCCTCGGCCGCCTTCCAGTCCGCCTCCACGTCGCCCGAGCCGTCGGTGAGCGTGGCCGAGGTGACCGCGAGGCCGTGCGCGCGCTCCGCCACCAGTTTCGCGAACGGCACCATGGGATCGACCCAGTGGCGGTGCATGCCGACGTCGAACTCGCGCCCCTCCAGGCGCTCGATCGAGAACCAGTCCACGAATTGCTTGGGCGTGCCGGCGGCGAGCGCCCGCAGCATGCCCTGCCAGGCCTGGAGCGCGTCGATGCCGCGGCGCCGGATCGCGCGCTCCATGGCGTCGATCCGAAGCCGCGTGTTGCCGTCGAGCTCCGCCGCCTCCTCGTCGAGCTTCCCCGCCAGGCACAGGCGCAGGACCTGGAGCGGCGCGACGACGCGCTCGAGCTGCCGGTCGAGCTCCGCCGCCGCCGCCGGCAGTCCTTCGACCGGAGCCGAGGTGTCGCATTCCAGCGCCTGCACGCCGGCGCCGTCCTGCGTGCGCGCCCGCACCTGCTGGCGCACGATGGCGAGGAATTTCTCCGCCGCGCCCTGCGGGCGCCCCTCGCCCACCCGCGCGGGCCAGCCCTCCGCGGGAAGCGCGCGCGCGGCCACTTGCAGGGCGTCGAGCGCGGCCGAAGCCTTGGCATCGCCGGCAACCAGGTCTTCGATCCGCCGCTTGAGGCCGCGCGCGCGGCTCGCCCGGGTTTCCGCGCCCACGAGCCACCGGCGCAGCTCGGCCGCCTCCTGCCCGGTCAGGTCGGCGGAGAACGCGCCGTCGGCCGCGTCGAACAGATGGTGCCCCTCGTCGAACACCACGCGCAGCGGCACCCGCCCGTCGTCCCCGGCCCGCGTCGCCTCGACCAGCACCAGGGCGTGGTTCGCCACGACCAGCCGGGCGCGCCGGGCGCGGCGCACGCTCTTCTCGATGAAGCACTTGCCGTAATGCGGGCAGGCGGAATAGACGCATTCGCCGCGCCGGTCCGTGAGGTTGAGCGTGCGCGCGCGGCCGGCGAGCTCGGCAAGCCAGGAGGGAAAATCGCCGCCCATCATGTCGCCGTCGCGCGAACGGCCGGCCCAGCGCGCCATCAGCCCCAGGGCCACCGCGTCGCGCGGCCGGGCGCCGAGACCCCGCACCGCCTCCTCGAAGTTGAGCAGGCAGAGATAGTTCTCGCGGCCCTTGCGCAACACCACGCGCCGCGCTTTCTCGACGGGGTCGGGATAGAGCCGGTCGAGCTCGTCGTCGATCTGGTGCTGCAGGTTGCGGGTGTAGGTGCTGAGCCACACCGCACCCTGGTTCTTCTCGGCCCACAGGCTCGCCGGCGCGATGTAGCCGAGCGTCTTGCCGACGCCCGTGCCGGCCTCGGCCAGCACCATCGCGGGCTCGCCCTCGCGCTCGCGGGGGTTGAACGCGCCGGTCAGCGCCGAGGCATAGTCGCCCTGCTGCGGGCGTGCCTCGGCCCCCGGCCCCAGGAGCTGCGCCAGGCGCGCGCGCGCCTCGATCGGCTCGACCCCGATATGGCCGGGCGGCGGCTCGGGCGCGTGCTCCGACCACTCGGTGAGGCGCAGCCAGACGCTGAGCGCCGCGGCAGGGGCGGTCAGGCGCTCGTCGGCCGGATCGATGCCGAGCGCGTCGAGCGCGGCCGGGCCCCAGCTCCAGCCGGCGCGATGCATGACCAGGGCGATCGGCACGGCGTCGGAGCGCCGCTCCTGCCCGTCCGCCGCCAACTGCGCCAACAGTGAACGCGCGGCGGAAAGCAGCGTGGCGGGGCAGTCCTCAAGCGTCGTCGGCACTGGGAGCGCGAGCGCCTGGGCCAGGCCCCGCGGCGTCGGCGGGCAGAACCGCGCCGGCAGCACGAACGCGAACAGCTCGAGCACGTCGAGGGCGGGGAACGGGTCGATCTTGAGCCGGCGCGCGGTGACCGGCAGGTGGCAGACCAGGGGCTTCTTGGCGTCCGCCAGCAGCCGCACGGCGTCGGCAAGCGTGAGAGCTTCGACCTCCCCGTCGGCCGAAAGCCATGCCGCGCGGCTGGCGCCCGCGACCAGCGCCGGGGCGCGCAACGCCTCGGGCCGGCGCCGGAACGGGACCACGACCGGGGAAGACATCCCCGCAGTATATCCGCTCGGGTTGACGCAGAGGCGCACGGTTTCTAGGTTGGCCCGCCCGCCGGGGAGAACCATCGGACCGACATGACAAGCGACCGCGACATGGCGCCGAGCGCCCGCGCCTGGCCGTTCGAGGAGGCGCGCAAGGTGCTGAAGCGCGTCGGCGGCAAGGCCCCGGCCAAGGGCTACGTGCTGTTCGAGACCGGCTATGGCCCCTCGGGCCTGCCCCATATCGGGACGTTCGCCGAGGTCGTGCGCACGACGATGGTGCGCCGCGCCTTCCGGCGTCTGTCGGACATCCCCACGCGGCTGTTCGCGTTTTCCGACGACATGGACGGCCTGCGCAAGGTGCCGGACAACGTGCCGAACCAGGCGATGCTGGCGCAATACGTCGGCGACAAGCAGACGAGCTTCGGCACGCCCTTGACTTCGATCCCCGATCCGTTCGGCGAGCATCCGAGCTTCGGGCACCACAACAACGCGCGGCTGCGCGCGTTCCTGGACGCCTTCGGCTTCGACTACGAATTCCAGAGCGCGACCGACTGGTACACGAGCGGCCGGCTGGACCCGACGCTGCTCAAGGTGCTGGCGCACTGCCAGGCGGTGATGGACGTTGTGCTGCCCACGCTGGGGCCCGAGCGCCGCGCCACCTATTGCCCGTTCCTGCCGGTGCGCGAGCGCGACGGGCGCAGGCAGGTGCTGGAGGTGCCCGCGGTGTCGTTCCACCCCGAGCGCGGCACCATCGTGTTCCGCGACACGGTGGAAGGGGAGTTCGAGCAGAAGGTCACCGGCGGAAGCTGCAAGCTGCAATGGCGCGCGGACTGGCCCATGCGCTGGATGGCGCTGGACGTGGACTACGAGATGTCGGGCAAGGATCTGATCTCCTCGGTCGAGCTGGGCGTCAAGATCGCGCGCATCCTGGGCGGAAAGCCGCCGGAGAACCTGACCTACGAGCTGTTCCTGGACGAGAAGGGCGAGAAGATCTCGAAGTCCAAGGGCAACGGGCTTTCGGTCGAGGATTGGCTGAAATACGCGCCGTGGGAAAGCCTGGCGCTGTTCATGTTCCAGAAGCCGCGCGCGGCCAAGAAGCTCTATTTCGACGTGATCCCGCGGGCGGTCGACGACTACATCCAGCAGCTCGAGGCGTTCCCGAAGCAGGAGCCGGCGCAACGTCTGGAGAACCCGGCCTGGCACATCCACGACGGCAAGCCGCCCGAAGCCCCGGGCGGCCGCGCGCACCTCACCTTCGGCATCCTGCTCAATCTCGCGAGCGTGGCGAACGCCGAGGACAAGGCCGTGCTGTGGGGCTTCATCACGCGCTACGCGCCGCAGGCCTCGCCCAGGACCGATCCGCTGCTCGACCACCTGGTCGGCCATGCCATCGCCTATTACCGCGACTTCGTGAAGCCGACGCGCAGATACCGCGCGCCGGACGAGACCGAGCGCGCGGCGATGGCCGAACTGGCGGCGACGCTCAGCGCGTTGCCGAGAGAAGCCGACGCCGAGGCGATCCAGAACGAGGTCTATGCCATCGGCAAGAAATACCCGTTCAAGGAGCTGCGCGCGTGGTTCCAAGCGCTCTACGAGGTGCTGCTGGGCCAGAGCCAGGGGCCGCGCTTCGGCTCGTTCGTGGCGCTCTACGGCCGCGACGAGACCTGCGCACTGATCGACCGGGCGCTGAAGGGAGAGCTCGCGAAGAGCTGACGCCGGCGCGCGAGGGGGGCGACCGATGCTGGGCCGATGGCTGCGCTGGACCTGCCTGATCTCGGCCGCCTTGCCGCTGGCGGCGGCGCTGGTGCACGTGCTGGAGCTGCCGAACAAGCTCGCGCTCGAGGGGCCGCTGTGGCTGACGGTGCAGCAGCAGCTCTATGCCGGCTGGGCGGGGTTCATGGGCGCGTTCCACTGGGCTGCGTTCTTCGCGATCTGGGGACTGGCGGTCGCGACCATGGGCCGGTTTCCGATCTTCCTGCCTACGGTGGTTTCGGCCCTGTGCATCAGCGCGGCGCTGGCGGTCTCGGTGATGCTCGTGGCGCCGCTGAACGCGATCCTGGCGAGCTGGACGCCCGCGACCCTGCCCGCCAACTGGACCGGTTTCCGGCTGCAATGGCAGTTGCTGCAAGCGCTCGAATTCGTGCTGCTGGCGGCGGGGTATCTCTATCTGCTGCGCGCGCTCGACCGCGAACGTTAGCCGACTACTGCGTGAAGCCGAGCAGCCGCGGCAGGAACAGCGTGATGCCGGGCAGCACGGCGATCAGCAGCAACGCCGCGACGATCGCCGCCAGGAACGGCAGCAGCGGCCGCACCAGCTTGTCCATGGGCAGGCCGCTGATCGCCATGCCGACGAACAGGCACAGGCCCACCGGCGGCGTGATGTGGCCGACCGCCGAGGCGATCACGCACACCATGCCGAAATGGATCGGGTCCACGCCCGTGGCCAGCGCCACCGGCAGCAGCACCGGCACCGTCACCAGGATGATCTCGGACGGGGTCAGGAACGTGCCGAGGATCAGGTAAAGCACGATCACCAGCATGATGAACAGGATCCAGTGCGGCGCGATGGCAGCAATCAGCGCGGCCACCTTGAACGGGAACTTCGAGTAGGTCAGCACCCAACCGAACGCGCCGACGAAGCCGATGATCATGCCGATGACGCCGGAAAGCCGCGCGGAATCGGCGAAAATCCTTGGCAGGTCTCGCCACGACGGCTCTCTGTAGAACAGCGGCGGCACGACCAGGGCGTAGACCACGGCCACCGCCGCCGCCTCGGTCGGCGTGAACCAGCCAAACAGGATGCCGCCCATGATGATGACGGGGATCATCAGCGCCGGCGCGGCACGGCGCAGAACCGCCAGGAACTCGCGGAGCGTGGGCGGCTTTTCGCGCGGGTAGTTGCGCTGGCGCGAGATCACGAACACCGGCACCGCCATGCCGAGCCCGACCAGAATGCCGGGGATCACGCCCGCCGCGAACATGGCCGCGACCGACTGATCGGCCATCCAGGCATAGATCACCGCGATGATCGAGGGCGGGATGATCGGCGCGACCACGGCCGTGGAGATCGTCAGCGCCGTGGCGAAATCGCGGTCGTAGCCCTTGCGCACCATCTGCGGGATCAGGAACGTCCCCAGGGCCGACACGTCGGCCACCGCCGAGCCCGAGATGCCGCCGAAGAACATGCTGTCGGCGACGTTGACGTAGGCAAGCCCGCCGCGGAAGCGCCCGACCAGCGCGGTCGCGAGGTCGATGATCGCCCGCGCCACGCCTCCGCGCGCCGCGATGTTGCCCGCCAGGATGAACAGCGGCGCCGACAGTAGCAGGTACGAATCCGAAAGCAGGCCGACGAAACGCGTCGGAATGATGATTGGGTTGAGCGCCGAATACAGGAACGACGCGCCGAGCGCGCCGACCGCGAGCGCGATGCTGATCGGCATGCCCAGGAGGATGAAGACGACGAAGACGATCAGGAGGGTTTCCGCCACAGGGTCCTCAACGCGGCGATAAGAGTGCGCAGCATCGGCAGAATGATCAGCGCTGCGCCCACCGGCACGGCGGCGAACACATAGCCCAGTGGCAGCCCGAGACCCGCGCTGGTCTGCAGCTGCGCGTTCGGCACCAGCACGAAGCTGAGCTTGATGAGGAAGAGGAACAGAAAGATGCCGGCGGCGGTCGTAAGCGCGACCGCCAGCGCGCGCGGGCGCGGCGCCAAGCGGTTGATGAAATAGTCGAGCACCGTGTGCTCGCCGCGCTGCATGGCCGAGGCGGCGCCGACCATCACCAGCCACACGAACAGATAGCGCGGCACCTCCTCGATGCCGTCGATCCCGGCCCAGCCGAGGAACCGCATCACGACCTGTAGGAACACGGCCGCGGTCATGACGGCGAGGATCACGCCGCCGAGATGGCCGAGGCCGTCATAGGCGCGCGCAAGCCGATCGCGCGGCGCGTCCGGCGGCGGCCCGGCCCCGTGCGCGGCGGACATTCCGGTTATTTTACCGCCAGGATGAAGTCGACGATCTTCTTGGCGTCCTTGCCCGCGGGCGTGGCGTAGAATTCTTCGTATACGCTCTGCGTGGCCTGGCGGAACGGCGCGGCGTCGGGCTTGGTGATGGTGACGCCCTTTTCCCTCACCTGGTCCTGAATGGTCTTGTCCTCGTCCAGGATGAACTTGCGGTTGAAGTCGCGCGCATGCGCCCAGGCTTCCGCGACCGCCTTCTTGCCCGCCGCGTCCTGCTTGTCCCACGACGCCTTGGACATGACCAGCGCCACGGCTTGGTGCGTGTGGCGTACGTCGGCCACGTACTTCACGATGTCGTAGAACTTGTTGTGGTAGAAGGTGTTGACGCCGCCCTCGGCGAAATCGATCACCTTGGTTTGCAGCGCCGTGGCGACCTCGGGAAAGGCGATGGGAGTGGAGATCATGCCCAGCGCCTTGAAAGTGGCGACCAGGATCTTGTCTTCCTGCACGCGCACTTTCCTGCCCTTGACGTCGGCCAGCGCGTTGATCGGGTAGTGGCCGTAGATGCCGCGATAGCCCGCCGCAATGAAGCCGACCAGCTTGAGGCTTTTCTTGTCGAGCACGGCGTCGTAGTACTTGGCGATCGTGTCGCCGCCGTCGAGCGCCTTGAACACGTGCGCATAGTCGCGAAAAATGTAAGGAAGCTGGAACACCGACATTTCGGGCACCAGGGTCGACAGCGGCGCCGTGGTGATCGGGCCGAAATCGACCGCGCCGAGCTGGATCTGCTGCGCCACCTCGCGTTCGCCGCCGAGCGCGCCGGAGTGGTGGTGCGTGACCTTGATCCTGCCGGCCGAGAGCGCCGCGAGCCTGTCGATGAACTCCTGCGCGGCGAGCGAGGTGCCGTGCTTCGGCGGGTTGACGTTGCCGAGCGCGAGCTCCTTGGACTGGGCGAACGCCCGGCCGCCGCCAGTCACGATCGCGGCCAGCGCCAGCAAGGCGATCCCCACGGAAACGGCGATGCGCGATGGTGCCATGTCTCGAATCCCCCTTGGTTCCGGCCGGCGTTGGCGTGCGACGGCCGCATCGAGCCGGGCGGCGTCGCCTGTTTTTTCCGTTGGCCGCGGCCGTGCCGCCGCGGCAAGCCGGCGCTGTAACGGTTCATCCTGGGGGATCGGATCGCCGCCGGTCAAGCCCGGCCGCGCCGCAGAACGGCGCGGGAATTGCCGCGGCGGGCGGCGGGCTTGTTACTTGAACGCCTCTTCCCAGCTGCCTTCGGTCGCGGCCTTGGAATATTCCGTCGCGCGGTTCTCGAAGAAGTTGGTGTGCTCGGCGCCGTTCAGCATGTCGTCGAGCCAGGGCAGCGGGTTCTTTTCGATCCGGTAGATCGGCTGAAGCCCGAGCTGCGTCAGGCGCCGGTCGGCGATGTAGCGGATGTAGCGCTTGACCTCCTCCGCGGCGAGCCCTTCGACCGGCCCCAGCTCGAACGCCAGGTCGATGAACGCGTCCTCGTGCTCGACGATGGTCGAGCACGCGACGTAGAGCTGGCGCTGGAACTCCTCGTTCCAGACCTCGGGATTCTCGGCCACGAACTCGCGGAACAGGCGCACGATCGAGTTGGTGTGCAGCGTTTCGTCGCGCACCGACCACGAGACGATCTGCCCCATGCCCTTCATCTTGTTGAAGCGCGGGAAGTTGAGCAGGATCGCGAAGCTGGCGAACAGCTGCAACCCCTCGGTGAACGCGCCGAACACCGCCAGCGTCTTGGCGATGTCGGCCCGCGTGTTCACGCCGAACTGCCGCATGTAGTCGTACTTGGCCTTCATCTCGGCGTAACGCAGGAAGGCGGAATACTCGGCCTCGGGCATGCCGATGGTGTCGAGCAGGTGCGAATAGGCCGCGATGTGCACGGTTTCCATGCTGGCGAACGCCGCCAGCATCATGCGCACTTCCGTGGGCTTGAACACCCGCGCATAGTGCGTCATGTAGCAGTTGTTCACCTCTACGTCGCTTTGCGTGAAGAAGCGGAAGATCTGCGTCAGCAGGTTGCGCTCGGCCGGCGTCAGCTTGCGGTGCCAGTCCTTCACGTCGTCGGCGAGCGGCACCTCCTCGGGCAGCCAGTGGATGCGCTGCTGCGTCAGCCACGCGTCGTAGGCCCAGGGATAGCGGAACGGCTTGTAGACCGGGTTGTCGATCAAAAGGCCCATTGGGTGCTCCGCAGAGGGATCAGAGATCAGGGTTCAGATCGCAAGCCGGGGACCAGATCCGATGCCTGATCCCTGGCTTCCGATCCCTGGCTATTGGCAAGCCAAACACTCGTCGTAGTCGACGGCGAACGCGGGATGGCGCCCGGCGTCGAGCTTCTCCGCCGCGGCCATCGCGGCTGCGGCCGGACTGTCCGCGCCGTTCGCATGCGCCACGTGCGAGGCTTTCTCCGCCCGCTGGATCGACTTGGAGCGGCAGTAATAGAGGCTTTTCACGCCGCGCTTCCATGCCATCAGGTGAAGCTGATGCAGCGTGCGCTTGTGCACGTTGGCGGGCAGGAACAGGTTCAGGGACTGCGCCTGGCAGATGAACGGCGCGCGGTCGGCGGCGAGATCGACGAGCCAGCGCTGGTCGATCTCGAACGCGGTGCGGAACACCAGCTTCTCCTGCTCGTCGAGGAAAGCGAGATGCTGCACCGAGCCCTCGTTCACCGTGATCGACGACCACACCTCCTCGGTGTTACGGCCTTTCATGTCGAGCAGCCGCGCCAGGTACTTGTTGCGCACGTTGAAGCTGCCCGAGAGCGTCTTGTGCGTGAAGCTGTTGGCGGCCATCGGCTCGATGCCCGGCGAGGCGCCACCGCAGATGATCGAGATCGAGGCGGTCGGCGCGATCGCGATCTTGTTCGAGAACCGCTCCATTACGCCGTAATCGGCGGCGTCCGGGCACGGGCCCCGCTCGGCCGCGAGCTTCTTCGACGCCGCATCCGCCTTGTTCTTGATGTGCTCGAAGATGCGGCGGTTCCACACCTTGGCCATGGCCGATTCGAGCGGCACCATCTGCGACTGCAGGAACGAATGCAGGCCCATGACGCCCAGGCCCACGCTGCGCTCGCGCATGGCCGAATACCGGGCCTTGTCCATCAGGTCGGGCGCGTGGTCGATGAAGTCCTGCAGCACGTTGTCGAGGAAGCGCATGCAGTCCTCGATGAACGCGGGATGGTCCTGCCACTGCGTGAACGTTTCGAGGTTGAGCGAGCTGAGGCAGCACACCGCGGTGCGGTCGCGGCCGAGATGGTCGCGGCCCGTGGGCAGCGTGATCTCGCTGCACAGGTTCGAGGTCTTGACGAACAGCCCGGCGAGCTTGTGGTGCTCGGGCACCGCGCGGTTCACGTGGTCGATGTAGACGATGTAGGGCTCCCCGGTCTCCACGCGCGCGGTCAGGATGCGGATCCAGAGCTGCCGCGCCGAGATGCGCCGGATCACCTGCCCGTCGCGCGGGCTGGCGAGCGCCCATTCCTCGTCCGCGACCACGGCGCGCATGAAGGCGTCGGGCACCAGCACGCCGTGGTTGAGGTTCGGCGTCTTGCGGTTGGGGTCGCCGCCGGTGGGCCGGCGGATCTCGACGAACTCCTCGATCTCGGGATGGCTGACCGGCAGGTACACGGCGGCGCTGCCGCGGCGCAAGCTGCCTTGCGAGATCGCGAGGGTCAGCGAGTCCATCACCCGCACGAAGGGGATCACGCCCGAAGTCTTGCCGTTCTGGCCCACCTTCTCGCCGATCGAGCGCAGGTTGCCCCAGTAGCTGCCGATGCCGCCGCCGCGCGCCGCCAGCCACACGTTTTCGTTCCAGAGGCCGACGATGCCTTCGAGGCTATCGCCCGCCTCGTTGAGGAAGCAGGAGATCGGCAGGCCCCGCGACGTGCCGCCGTTGGAGAGAATCGGCGTGGCCGGCATGAACCACAGGTTCGACATGTAGTCGTAGAGCCGCTGCGCGTGCTCGTGACCGTCGCCGTAGCGCGAGGCGACCCGGGCATAGAGATCCTGGAAGCTCTCGCCCGGCAGGAGATAGCGGTCGGAGAGCGTGGCCTTGCCGAATTCGGTCAGCTTGTTGTCGCGGCTGCGGTCGATTTCCACACGCGGGGCGCCCCCGCCTACCTGCACGGCGTCAAACAATTTTCCCCCTCCTCTTCCCCGGAATCACCGTTATCCACAAGCTGTGGGCAACAATGACGTGCACAACATATTGTGTGCTTCGCTGAAAACGGTACCAAATCTGGCGCAAAAATGCCAAGATGAATCTGCAAGCGCGGCAAATCGGAGGCGCCAGTGTCGCAAGAACCAAACGCGAACGCAGCCGCGCCTGACGCCGCTGCGCGCAAGCCAGCCCGCGGGGCGTGAGCCTTTCCATGTGCGGACGGTTCCTTCTCACCGCCCCGGTCGAGATGCTCAGGCGTTTGTTCGGCGTCGCCGACAGCCCCAACCTGATGGCGCGCTACAACATCGCGCCGACGCAAGCCGCGGCGGTCGTGCGCCTGAAGCCCGCGGGCGGGGCGCGCGAACTCGTGCTGCTGCGTTGGGGCCTGGTGCCGTCCTGGGCCAAGGATCCGGCGGCGGGCGCGAGCCTGATCAACGCCCGCGCCGATACCGTCGCGGCGAAGCCCTCGTTCCACGCCGCGTTCCGCACGCGCCGCTGCCTGGTGCCCGCGGACGGGTTCTACGAGTGGCAGGCCCCGGTTTCGGGCAAGGGCCCGAAGCAGCCCTACCTGATCCGGCGGCGCGTGCAGGGCGGCGGACAGGGCACCTTCGCCTTTGCCGGCCTGTGGGAGCGTTGGCAGGGCGCAGGCCAGACCATCGAAAGCTTCGCCATCGTCACGACCGACGCCAACGCGCCGCTCAAGGCCATCCACCACCGCATGCCGGTGATCCTCGACCCGCGCGACTACGCCGCGTGGCTCGACCCCGGGAACGAGCGCGCCGGCGATCTGCTGAAGCCCGCGCCCGACGACGCCCTGGTCGCGGTGCCGATCTCGACCCGCGTCAACTCGGTCGCCAACGACGACGCCGGGGTGATCGAGCCCGTGACCGCCCTTCCGCCGCCCGCCGATGGCCCGGCGAAGAAGCGGCCCGCCGCCGCGCCCCCGCCCCGGCCCGCTTGGCAGCAGGGCAGCCTGTTCTAACGGCGGCGCATTCAGCCGCGATAGAGCGGCTCGGGCCGGGCAAAGAAGGCGAGCAGAATCTCGTACACCATCAGGTAGTTCTTCTGCTGGAAGCTGGCATGCGAGATGCCGGGCATGACCGCGAAGTGCTTGTCCGGGTTGGGCAGCAGCTTGAAGAATTGCAGCAGGTCGTCGAACCCGGCGATGCCGTCCCACTGGCCGCGCATCACGATGGTCGGCACCGGTATTTTCACCGGGTCGACCACCGGCAGGTTGGCGCACATGTCGACATAGGTGCCGGTGGGCACCGAGTCGTCGAGCGCGGTGATCGCGTCGGCGAACGCCTCGATCACCCGGTCCTCGGCCGCGCCGGGGTGGTCGCGGTTGAAGATGCTGTAGACGAACGCCTTGTCGATCGGCCGTCGGTTCTTGGCCGTGAACTCCGGCAGTTTCTTGCGCCGCTCCGCCAGTGTCGGGCTGCCCTCGCCGGTCCACACCATGGCGTCGAGCGCCAGGCGCGCTACCAGATCGGGGTTCCGCTGGGCGAACAGCGCCGCGCGCAGCGCGCCCGACGAGATGCCGTAGACCAGCAGCTTCTTCGCACCCCGCAGGCCTTGGATGTACCGCGCGGCCGCCAGGCAGTCCTCGGCGCCCTGGGCGATAGGCGCGTTGTTGTCGCGGTGCTTGTCGGACCGGCCGTAGCCCTCCATGTCCACGCACCAGGTATCGTAGCCGCGCTTGGCGAACCAATCCATGACCGAGGAATCCGGCCGGCCTGGCACGCGCAGGTCGAAGGTCGGTGTCGAGGCCATCGACGAGCCGTGCACGAACAGGATCGTTCCCCTGGCCGCGGCCGGATCGCCGGCGACCTTGTTCCACAGGAACAGCTTCACCTCGCCCTTCCTGGTCCAATGCTCGGCGCCTGTCACCCGGGGTTCGGCGGCCCGTTTCGCGTCGTTCATGGCGGTCCTCGTCGCGCGTTTCAGCCCGTGGATTCTTCGGCCACGGCCTTGGCGCCGCCGCGGCGGCGCAGATACGGCAGCAGCAGCGACAATATCAGGAATCCCCACAGCACGTTGCCGAGGGTGGAGGAAAACAGCACCGAAAGGTCGCCCTGCGACAGGCGCAGCGCGCGCACCAGGTATTGCTCGAACAGCGGGCCGATGATGACGCCGATCAGCATGGCGGTGACGTGGAAGTTGGTCTTGCGCGCGAGGTAGCCGAGCACGCCGAACGCCAGCGCCAACCACATGTCGAACAGGTACTCGCGGTCCGCGAAAGCGCCGACAATGGTGCAGGCGGCGATGATCGGCACCAGCGTGCTGGTCGCCACCAGCGTCACCCGCGCCATGTAGCGCGCGAGCGGCAGGATGGTGAAGATCATGAACACGTAGGCCACCACCATCGACACGAACACGCCGTAGGCGAGCGTGGGATTTTCGACGAACAGCCGCGGGCCCAGCACCACGCCGTGATATTGCAGCACGATCATCATGACGGCCGCGGTGCTGCCGCCCGGCACGCCGATCGCCATCAGCGGCACCAACGTGCCCGAGGTCACGCCGTTGTTTGCCGACTCGGGCGCCAGCACCCCGGCCGGATGGCCGGTGCCGTAGAGCTCGGGCGTCTTCGAGAACATGCGCGACTGCTGGTAGGCGACGAATGACGCGATGCTGGCGCCGGCGCCGGGAATGATGCCGATGACGAGCCCTGAAAACCCCGTCCAGACGATCTGCCACCAGCCCTGGAGCGACCATTTGAGCCCCTCGACCGTATCGGACCAGTTGGCATGCGACGCCCGCCCTTGCGCCTCGCGCCTGACCACCATCTTCTCGTCCAACAGCACCAGCGCCTCGGAGATCGCGAACAGGCCGATCAGTGCCGGCACCAGCGGCACGCCGTCCAGGAGCTCGAGGAACCCGAACGTCGCGCGCGGCGCGGAGTAGATGTGGTCGGTGCCGATGGCGCCGATCAATAGGCCGAACATGCCGGCAATCAGCCCCTTCAGCGTGTCTTGCGCCGCCACGACCGCGATCAGCGTCAGGCCGAACAGCATCACGACCACCATCTCGACGCTGCGCACCACGTAGCCGATCTGCGCCAGCCACGGCAGCAGGGCCACGGTGGCGATCGAGGTGATGAGCCCGCCGAACACCGAGGAGGTGAAGCACAGCACCAGCGCCTGCTGGGCCTGGCCCTTCCTCGCCATCTGGTAGCCGTCGAGCGTGGTGGCCGCCGCCCCGCCCGTGCCCGGGATGTTGACCAGGATCGCCGGAATGCCGCCGCCGAGATGGGTGGCGCAATAAAGCGAGGTCATGAACACCAGCGCCTTGTCGACCTGCATCGTCAGCGTGAGCGGCAGCAGGATGATCAGCGTGTTCTGCGCGTTGAAACCCGGCACCGCGCCCACGATCACGCCCAGCACGACGGCCGGCACGATGATCCACCAATAGCCGAACGACGTGCCGATCAGGTCGAAAAGAAAGCCGATATCCCAGCCCATCGCAGGGTTCCTAGAACAGCGCCGCAAGCAGCTTTTCGACCGGCCCGCGCGGCAGGCGCGAGTTGAGCAGGGCGACGAACAGCAGGTACGCGGTGGCCGCGATGATCGCGGACGTCGCCAGGATGCGCCGCCACGAGCCCGCGCCCAGCGCCGCCATCATCGCGCCGGTCAGCAGGAACAGCCCGAGCGTGACGCCGAGCCACGGGATCGCGACGATGAACAACGCGGTCAGCGCCAGCACCGCCAGGCGCTGGGGCTGCGTGCGGCGCGGCTCGATCAGCGGCGCCAAGCTCAAGCTCGCCTCGCCCGCGACGACGCGCAGCAGCACCCGCGCCACGAGAAGCGCGATCAGCGCGAGAAGCGTGACGCCGACGACCACCGCGGTCGCTTTCGCCTCCCACGACAGGTCCCAGACCGAACGGAAGAAATAGCCCGCGAACGCGACGCCGAGCGCCGGCAGCACCAGGTCCGCGCCCAGCGCCGCCTTCTTGGCCGGACCGGGCGGCGAGGAGACACTCACGAAACGGCGCCGTTTCCGCCGCCGCGTCAGCTCTTTTTCTTCGCGGTTAGCAGCGGCTCGTAGCGCCTGGCCAGCTCGACCATCGCGAGCGCGTATGCCGTGCACACCTCGCGGTCGCCGTAGGCCACCGCCTCCCACGGCCCGGCGGTCTTGACGAACACCTCCTTGTAGGCCGGGTCGGCGGACACCGCCTTGGCGGTTTCGTTGAGACGCTTGAACGCGTCGGGAAACTTGGCCGCGGCCTCGGCGTGGATCGCCCAGGCGCGCGAGGACGACAGCTCGGGAATCCTGGCGCCGAACACCTTGTTGATCGGCGGCGCGTCGCCCGTGTACTTGGCCACGCGGTTGGTGTCGTTGAACACGCCCAGCGTGCGCGTCTTGTCGCCCATCTTGATCGGCTCGGCGACCGGGATCACGCCGCAGTCCACCTCGCCGTTCAAGACCGCCACGGTCGTGGGATTGCCGCCGCCGTAGGGCACCAAATTGAACTTGGCGCCGGTCGCCTCCCCCAGCGCCAGGATGCCGATCGAGGCGGGATGCGGCAGGCGGCTGGTCGCCACGTTGAGCGTGCGCTTCTTGCCCTCGGCCACCACGTCCTCGATGCGCTTGAACGGGCTGTCGGCGCGCACATAGACGCAGCTGTCGTCCACGTCGGTTCGACAGAAATAGAAAAAGTCGTCGGGGAACCTGTAGCCGGGCTTCTGGAGCGCGTACATGATCATCTCGGGGCCCATGTTCCCGAACAACAGATTGTAGCAGTCCTTCTCGCGCTTGTTGACGAACAGCTCGTAGCCCACCTGGCCCGCGCCGCCGGAATAGAAATCGAATTCGAACGCGACGCCCAGGGACTTGCGCCAAACATCGGCGAACGAGCGCGCAAGGCGGTCGGCGCCGCCGCCCTGGGCGGTCGGGATCACCACCTTGATGTTGCGCTCGGGGAAGGCGGCGTGCGCGCGCCGCATGCCCGCGGGGACGGCGAGCGCGGCCGCCGCGCCCGCCAGGCCGCCGAGCACGTGCCGACGCGTAGGCGTGCGAATCTGCTGGATCATGGGCTTCCTCCCGGTCGCCGTGACGTTGCCCGCCGCGGCCATGATGCGCCGTTCGCGGCGTCCTTGTATCGACGCCGTTGGGCCGCGTAGTATTCCGGCCGGTTTCGCCCGCGTCAATCAACCGCTTGCCGGCCGCTGCGTGGAAAACAAGGCCGCACCGGCGCACGGCCCAGCAAGTGCCAGCGATGATCCTCACCTCCGCGTTCGTCCTTGGGCTGGTCGCTCTCACCGCGTTCGTCTCGGGCATCTTCGGGGTGGCCGGCGGGCTGATCCTGATGGGCGGCCTGGTCTACCTGCTGCCGGTGGCGCAGGCCATGATGGTCCACGGCGCCGCGCAGTTCGTCTCGAACGCCGCGCGCACGGTGCTGTGGCGCCGGTACCTGGTCTGGCCGCTGATCGCGCGCTTCACGGTCACGAGTGCGCTGTGCCTGGGCGCGTTCTGGTTCGTCAGGTTCGTGCCGTCGAAGACCGCGGTCCTGTTCCTCCTGGGCCTGTCGACCGTGGCGCTGTTTTTCGTGCCGGACTGGCTCGCGCCCAAGATCACGCAGCCCGGCGTGGCGTACCTGTGCGGGGTCCTCGGCACGGCGCTGATCCTGGTGGCGGGAGTGTCGGGTCCGTTCCTCGACCAGTTTTTCGTGCGTACCGACCTCGACCGCCGCGCCACCATCGCGACCAAGGCTGCGATGCAGTCCGTCTCGCACGTCGTCAAAGTGGCCTATTTCGGCAGCTTCGCCGAAAGCGCGCTCGACGAACAGTGGCTGATGCTTCTCATGGCGGTGCCGGCGGTGTCGATCGCCGGCGCCGCGGCGGCCTCGCGCGTCCTCGAGCGCATGAGCGACAAGCAGTTCTATTGGTGGACGCGGCGCATCGTGCTGGTGCTGGGCGTTTACTATCTGGTCGAGGCGACGCGGCACTGGCTGGCGTAGGACCGCGCGATGACGAGGACGGTCGCGGCCGGATTCCGCCGCTGCGGCGGATTCCTGCTCGTTCAATGGGCATCGGCGTCCGGCCGGAGGCACATCCGAAGCCCCGGCGACATCGTCAAGGGCACGGATTCGCGTTCCCGGCCCCGCAACAGGGCATGCCGCTTGCATGCGACGTTTGCTTGACCGCCGATCCTGCGGTCAGGTCTAATGGCGCCGTGGCTGCCGGCGCGGGGGCAGGGGAAGCCGTCAAGTTCGATAACGATCGCATATCCGCCCGGCGGGACCGTCGCGTTACCGAATAACCAGGGAAATCGGGGAGGTTTAGATGGCATTGTCTCTCGCTAGAGTGGCCACCGGCACGGTGCTGGCGGCGCTGCTGGCCTTGTCCGCCGCGCCGGCCGGCGCGCAGACCAAGAACCTCAAGTTCCAGTCCACCTGGCCCGCCAGCTTGACTCTCCAGGACAATTTCAAGTTCTTCGCCGAGCGGGTGGACAAGCTCACGGGCGGGACGCTGAAAATCGAGGCGTTGGCCGCGGGCCAGATCGTGCCGCCGTTCGAAATCCTGGACGCCACGCACAAGAAGGTCATCGATGGCGGCCACGGCATCGCCTACTACTGGGTCGGCAAGAACAAGGCCGCGACCTTGTTCTCGAACACCCCCGCCGGGATCGCCGGCATGGACCAGATCGATTTCCTGGGCTGGGTGTACGAGGCCGGCGGCCTGGAGCTGTGGTGGGAGTTCTACCAGAAGGAACTGAAGCTCAACGTCATCGCGTTCCCGATCCTGCCGGCGAGCCCGCAGGCGCTCGGCTGGTTCAAGCGGCCGATCAAGGACCTAGCCGACTTCAAGGGCATGAAATGCCGCCAGACCGGCATCGTCGCCGAGGTGTACCAGCGCATGGGGATGCAAACCGTCAACATGGCGGGCGGCGAAATCGTGCCCTCTGCCCAGCGCGGTGTGATCGACTGCGCGGAATGGGTGGGCGGCATCGAGGACCTGCGGCTCGGCCTGCCGCAGGTGTGGAAATACCACTACACGCCCGGCATGCACGAAAGCGCGTCGGTGGGCGAGCTGATCATCAACAGCGAAGTCTGGGCCGGCCTGACGCCGCAGCAGCAGGAAGCGATCCGATCGGCCTCGGTCGAGACGTTCACGCGCTGGTGGGCCAAGTGGCAGCAGCAGAATGCCGACGCCATCGAGGAGATGGTGCAGAAACACGGCACGCAGCTTTTGCGCACGCCGCCGGCGATCCTGGTCGAGTTCTTCAAGGCTTGGGACGCGATCGCCAAGGAGGAGTCCGAAAAGAACCCGTTCTTCAAGAAAGTGTTCGCGTCGCAGTACAACTACGCCAAAAAGGTGGTGCCGGCGAAGCGGTTCATGTTCCCGCCGTACTCCTTCGCGGCGAACTACTACTTCCCGGAAAAGAAGCAATAACCGTCCGGCTCGGACGGGGGCGGACAGCCGCCCCCGTCTCCGCCTTCCCGCAAACTTCGCAGCCGTGCATGGAACGGATCCGATGGCTGAGCCTTCGCCGAGCCTGGTAGGGCTGGTCCGCGTCATCGACCGATTCACCGACGGCACGGGCACCTTGATCGCGTGGCTCAACCTGCCGCTGGTGCTGGTGGTGTGCTACGAGGTGGCGGCGCGGTATTTCTTCGGCGCGCCCACCATCTGGTCGTTCGACCTCACCTACATGCTGTATGCGGCGATCTTCATGCTGGGCGCGGCCTATGCGCTGCACAAGGGCGCGCATATCCGCACCGACTTTTTCTTCGAGCGATGGTCGATCCGCACCAAGGGCGCGATCGATTCGGTCGCCTACATCGTGTTTTTCTTTCCGTCACTCGCGCTGTTCCTGGCGGTCAGCGGACAAGAGGCCTGGTATGCGTACCTGATCAATGAGACTTCGGAGCAGACGCCGTGGCGGCCGATCCTGTGGCCGTTCAAGGCGGTCGTGCCGGTTACCTGCGTCTTGCTGATGGTGCAGGGCGTGTCCGAGACCCTGAAAAGCCTGTACGCCTGGCACACCGGCATCGAGCTCGAGCACAAGGAAAAGGTCGAGGTCTAGGAGATGACGGGTCTTGCGTTCCTCGGCCTGGTGATGCTGGTCGTGATGATCGGCGCCATCTTCATCGGCTTTCCGATCTCCTTCACGCTTCTGTTCCTGGCGCTGTCGTTCGGGTATTTCGGCCTCGGCGCCACGGTGTTCGACCTGGCCTATTTCCAGGTCATCGGCATGATGAAGGAAGAGCTGCTGGCGGCGGTGCCGCTGTTCGTGTTCATGGGCTTCGTGACCGAGCAGGCGGGGCTGATGGAGCGGCTGTTCACCGCGTTCCGCGCCCTGCTGGCGCCGGTCCGCGGCGCGCTGTTTGCGGTCGTGATCCTGACCGCGACCGTGTTCGCGATGGCGACCGGGATCGTCGGCGCGGCGGTCACGGTGCTAGGCATCATGGCCAGCCCGATCATGATCAAGACCGGCTACGACGCGCGCCTGGCCGCAGGCGCGATCACCGCCGGCGGCACGCTGGGCATTCTGATTCCGCCCTCGGTGATGCTGATCGTCATGGGGCCGGTCCTCGGCGTTTCGGTGGCCGACCTCTATGCCGCCGCGTTCGGCCCCGGATTCCTGCTCGCCGGCATCTACCTCCTCTACCTGATGGGCCGCGCGTTCTACGATCCCAGCCTGGGCCCGCCCGTGCCGAAGGAAGAGCGCGTGCACGCAGCGGCCACCATCGCCAAGGAGGTGGCGCTGGGCGTGGTTCCGCTGGGCGCGCTGATCGGCGCCACGCTGGGGTCGATCCTCGCCGGCCTTGCCACGCCGACCGAAGCGGCCGCGTTCGGCGCGTTCGGCGCGCTGGTGCTGGCGGCGGCCTATCGCAGGCTCACCTATGCCGGCCTGAAGCGCTCGGTCCTGTCGGCGACCGCGACCAGCAGCATGGTACTGCTGTTGGCGGTCACGTCCAACGTGTTCGGGGCGGTGTTCTCGCGCCTGGGCACGGCGGGGTGGATCACCGACACGCTGTTGGCCCTGCCGGTGCCGCCGGCGGGGATGCTCCTGCTGGTCGTGATCCTGATCTTTCTGTTGGGTTGGCCGTTCGAATGGCCGGCGATCGTGCTGGTGTTCCTGCCGATCTTCTACCCCGTCGTGGCGGCGTTGAAATTCGACATGGTGTGGTTCGGCGCGCTGGTGGCCGTCACGCTCCAGACTGCGTTCCTGTCGCCGCCGGTTGCGATGTCCGCCTATTACCTCAAGCAGGTGGTCAAGGAATGGTCGCTGGCCACCATCTACAAGGGCATGTTCGAGTTCATGATGCTGCAGATCGTGGCGATCGGGCTGATCATGGCGTTCCCGCCGATCGCCACCTATCTGCCCGACGTCTTGCGCGACTGGGCCGCGAGCGAGAAGGTCGAGAAGGTCGACGACAGCATGAACAAGCTGGAGGACGATCCGCTGAAGGAAGCGGAACCGCCCAAGTAGGGCAGGCCGTCCCGGTTCGGCATGCGACCGCGAACGCCGCCGGCGGGCGTAGCCGGGCGGGGCGCGGCGGCGCGATCCGTGCGAGCGCCCGACCGAGCGGCTGGCGACTCACAAGACGGCCGCCGCCGCTCGGATTGCGCGGGCTAGCCGGTCCCGGCAAGCGCCGCGTTGCGGGCCGCGATCAGCGCATAGACCGCGTCGACCGCCGGCGTCGCGACGCCTGCGCGCCGGCCGAGCTCGGCGACGGCGCCGACGATGGCCTCGACTTCCATCGGCCGGCCGCGCTCGACGTCCTGGAGCATCGAGGGCCGGCCGCGCCCCAGCCCCCGCGCCATCTCAAGCCGCTGGTCCAGGCCGATGGAAAAAGCGATGCCGTAGGCGCGGCCCGCCGCCATCGCTTCCGCCATCACGCCGCGCACCAGCGCCAGCAGCGGCCCGTGGGCGAAGACCTGGTCCACGCGCATGAGGGCGAGCGCGGCCACCGGGTTGAACGAGACGTTGCCCAGGAGCTTGGTCCAGATCGCCTCGCGGATGTCCGCCGTGACGGCGGTCTTCATGCCGGCATCGGTCATGGCCCGCGCCAAGGCCGCCGCGCGCGGCGAGGCGGTGCCGTCGGGCTCGCCCAGCGTGAAGCCGGCGGCGGGCGTGGTCTGCCGCACCAGGCCGGGCTCCGCGACCTCGGCCGCGACATAGACCACGCAGCCCAGGATGCGCGCGGGGTCGAGCGCCTTCAGCATCGCGCCGCCGGGGTCGACGCACTCCACGGCCGTGCCGTCGAAGCGGCCGCGCTCTTTGTGGAAGTACCACCAGGGAATGCCGTTCAGCGCCGGCACTACGGTCGTATCCGGCCCCACGAGCGGCCTCAGCCGCGGCAGCATGGGCCCGACCGAAGGCGCCTTCAGGGCGATGAATACCGCGTCCTGGGCGCCGAAGGCCGCGGGATCGTCGGCGGCGCGGCAGCGCGCGGTGAACCGCTCCTCGCTCCTGACCAGCGTCAATCCCTTGGCGGCGATCGCGGCGAGATGCGGGCCGCGCGCGACGACCGAAACCTCGTGGCCCGCGCGCGCCAGGTAGGCCGCGATCACCCCGCCGACCGAACCGGCGCCGACGATGCAGACTCGCATGTCCTACCGTAGCACGGCCGCCCTTACGCCTTCGCCTGCAACACCCGCGGATAGTCGGCGAAGCACTCGGCGCCGCGCGCGGTCACGGCAAAGCTTTCCGAGATCACCAGGCCGTATTGGTCGAGCCAGATCGCGGGGATGCAGTGGAAGGTCATGCCCTCCTCCAGCACCGTACGGTCGCCCGCACGCAGGGACGCGGTCAGCTCGCCCCAGGTCGGCGGGTAGCCGATGCCGACGGGATAGCCGATGCGGCTGTCCTTCTCGATGCCGTGGCGGGCGATCACGCGCTTCCACACCGCCGCCAGCTCCTCGCACACCGCGCCGGGCTTGACCGCTGCCAGGACGGCATCGAGGCCCTCGGCGATCACCGCCGCGACGTGCCGCATGCGCTCGGTCGGCTTGCCCAGGTAGATGCAGCGCGACAGGGGGGCGTGATAGCGGTGCCGGACGCCGCCGAGCTCGATGTAGAACAGGTCGTCGGGCTTGAGCGTCTCGTCGGTCCAGGAGAGATGCGGGGCGGAGCAGATCTCGCCCACCATCGCGTTGGGCGGCTTGCACGGGAACGTGCCGCCGAACTCGGGCGTGCCCGCGATGTTGACGCGGTAGACCTCGGCCATCACGTCGCATTGCCGCACGCCGGGCGCGGCCTTGTCGAACGCCGCGCGGTGCATCGCGGCGGCGATGCGCCCGGCCTGGCGCATGAAGTCGAGCTCGCGTGGCGACTTCTTCATGCGGCAGCGGTTCACCAGCAGGAACGCGTCGGCGAACCGCGCGTCGGGCAGGCCGGCTTTCAGCAGCGCGTCCCACTTGGCGGTGTAGTAGTAGTCGTCGCTCTCGACCCCCACCCTGCCCTTGTCCCAGCCCCGGCGCTTCAGCTCCGCGGCCACGAACTGCATGGGATGGCGCTCGGCCGCGCCCACGTACTCGTCGGGGTACGGCACCACGTTCTCGGGCTTGAGGAAGGCGGTAAACTTCGCGCCGACCGCGTCCATCTTGCGGCCGATCCAGACCGGCTCCTCGGCCTCGAGGCTCACCGCCACCATCTGCGGGGTGTAGAACGACCAGCCGTCGTAGCCCGTGAGCCAGAACTGGTTGGCGGGCGAGGCCACCAGCAGCAGGTCGAGGCCGCGCCGGGACATCTCGGTTTTCACCCGCGCCACCCGCGCAAGGTATTCGCCGCGCTCGAACAACGTCATGCCGCGCCTCCCGTCGATAACGGGGCATGGTCACGCGGCCCGGGGACGAGGTCCAATGCAAATTCCGCGCGGCGTCAGCGCGCAAACACCACCGTCGGCAGCCACAACGCGATCTGCGGAAACAGCATGCACAGCGCGAGGGCGATCACCTGGATGATCATGAAATCGGCCATGCCGCGGTAAATGGTGCCGAGGTTCCAGCTCGGCACCACCTGCTTCAGGTAATAGGCCGACATCGCCACCGGCGGCGACAGGAACGCCGTTTGCAGGTTGACCGCGACCAGCGCGCCGAACCACAGCATGTCGAACTTCAGCGCCTCGATCACCGGATAGAAGATCGGCAGGAACACCAGCACGATCGCCGGCCATTCGAACGGCCAGCCCAGGAGGAAGATCAGCATCATCACCACGACCAGCACCGCCATCGGCGGCAGCGGCAGCGCCAGCAGGGCGTTGGTGACCACCTGCGCGGAGCCCAACCGCGAGAACACGGCGCCGAAGATGTTGGACGTGACCGCCAGGAACAGCACCATGCTGGACGTGGCCATGGTGCTGATCAGCGCCCGGCGCAGCACGTCGAGCGAGAACCTGCGGTAGACGATCGCGAGCAGCGTGGCGCCCGAGGCCCCCACCGCCGCGGCCTCGGTCGGCGTGGCGAGGCCGCCCAGGATCGAGCCCAGCGTGAAGGTGATCAGCATGCCGAGCGGCACGATGCCGACGACCACTTCGCGGATCATCACCCACCAGGAATGCACGCGCTCCTCGATCGGCACCGGCGGCCCCAGCTTGGGGTTGAGGAAGCTGCGCACCAGCGTGTAGACGATGTACATGCCCGCGAGCAGGAAGCCGGGGCCGAAGGCGGCCTCGTAGAGCTTCGCCACCGACACGCCGATCACCGGCCCCATCACCACCAGCATGACCGAGGGCGGGATCAGGATCCCGAGCGTGCCGCCGGCCGCGATCGCGCCCGAGGAAAGCCGCGCGTCGTATCCCGCCTTGATCATGATCGGCGCCGCCATGATGCCCAGCACCGTGACCGCCGCACCGACGATGCCCGTGGCCATGGCGAAGACGGTCGCGGTGAGGATCACGACGAGGTAGAGCGAGCCGCGCATCGGCGCCAGCACGTCGCGGAACGCCTGGAACAGCCGTTCCATCAGTCCCGCCTTCTCGGTCAGGTAGCCCATGAAGATGAACAGGGGCACCGCCGCGAGCGTTTCCTCCTTCATCAGGCCGATCGCCTGGATGAACGCGAGATCGAACACCCGCGCCCCGAGGCCGAAGAACCCGAACGTCAACGCCAGGAACAGCAGCGTGAAGGAGATGGGGAAACCGATGAAGATGACGCCGATCAGCAGCGCCAGCATCACCATGCCAAGGAATTCGTTGCCGGTCATACTTCGATCTTCTCGATCTTGGAGTAGAGCCGGCCGGTACGCACGGCATAGAGGCTTTTCAGGAACTCGGACACGCCCTGGATCAGCAGCAGCAGCGCGGTGAGCGGCACCACCGCCTTGAACGGATAGATGATCGGCCGCCAGGCCGTTTGCTCCGAGCGCTCGCCGATCTGGAACGAGTACCAGGCGTCGTCGACGCTGGTAAAGAAGATCATCAGCAGCGCCGGAAAGAAGAACAGGACGTAGGCGAGCAGGTCGACCCAGCCCTTCCTGCGGTCGGAATAGTTTTCCCACAGCATGTCGGTGCGGATATGGCCGCCTTTCATCAGGGTGTAGGAAGCCCCCAGCATGAAGACCGCGCCGTAGAGCATGTAGGTGAGGTCGAACGCCCAGATGGTGGGCGCGTTGAACAGGTAGCGCGCGATCACCTCGTAGGTCACGCCCAGGATCAGGGGCACCAGCAGCCACGAAACCGCGATGCCGACCCAGTTGGTGAAGCGGTCGACCGCGGCGATCACGCGGGCGAAACCGGCGAACCAATCGTCCATACGTCCCCTTCCCGCTCCCGCCGGCCGGCCGGGGCGGATGCCCGCGGCCGGCCGGGTGGAACGCCTGAACCGGCCTCGAGCCTGGGGGCCGGTCTGCCTGCTCGTTCTACTTCTGCGGCCAGTAGTAGTTGGCCGCGAACTCGTAGGCGGGGAACATGAAACGCTTGGCCGGCACCACCATGGCGGCGTAGGCCTTCTGCGACTCCAGCACCTTCTTGAAGAACGGGTTCTTGGCCGCTTCCTCGGCCGCCAGCTTGTCCCAGGTCTTCAGGAACTCGATCAGGATGTCGTCGGGCGTCTTCAGTACCTCGACCTTGTGCTTTTCCTGCATTTCCTTGAGCGCGTCGGCGTTCTGGCGCTGCCACTTGGCCCACCAGATCAGGAACGCCTCGTTCGCCGCCGACTTGATGATTTCCTGGTGCGGCGCCGACAGTCCTTTCCAGATATCGCCGTTGATCAGCAGCTCGCCGATCGTCACGTTTTCGTGCATGCCGGGCGTGTAGTGGTATTTCCAGACGTTATGGAAGCCGAGGCGAAGATCCTCGACGCCGCCCACCCATTCGGCGCAGTCGATCACGCCGCGCTGGGCCGAGGGAATGATCTCGCCGCCGGGCATGTTGACGACGCGCATGCCCATGGCGGTGAACACTTCGGCAGCCATGCCGGTCTGCCGGCATTTCATGCCCTTGAAATCGGCTAGATCCTTGATCGGCCGCTTGAACCAGCCGAAGGCCTGCGGCCCGGCCGGCAGGATCGGGAACACCACGACGTTGAGCTTCAGGACGTCGCGGTAGAACTCCTGGTAAAGCTCCCAGCCGCCGCCCTGGTACATCCAGCCCATGACGTCGATGAAGTCCATGCCGAACGTGCCGCCGGGCCCGCCGGTGAACAGCACGGCCGTCTTGTTCTTGCCGACCCAATAGGCGCCCCAGGAATGCGCGCCGTCGATCACCTTCTTGTGGACCGCGTCGAGCACCTCGAACGCGGGCACCACCGCGCCCGCAGGCTGGGTTTCGACCTTGAGCTGGCCGCCGGTCATCTTGCCGACCCGCTCGGCGAAGTAGATGAACTGTTCGTGCAAGGTGAGCGACGCCGGCCACGTCGATTGCATCTTGAGCACTGTCGTTTGCTGCGCGCCGGCCGGTGCACCGCCCAGGGCGACGCCGAACGCACCTAAAAATGCGGCAGCGAGCGCCGCTGGCTTGAAGCTAGGCATGTCAAGACCTCCCCGTAGAACCAATGCGCGGAAGCGGGTTGCTGTCCCGGCTTCCCGGACTTCTTTAGGACGCCCGTCGAGCCTACGTAGGCGGCGGCACGCCGTCAACAAAGCGATCTTGCTGCGGTGCGGCCGGACCCGCGGCGCGGCGAGAAGGACGCGGTGGAACTCCTATTGCGATCGCCTCGGGACTGCCCGGGATCGTGGATGATCGGCTTGGTTCCGTGCCGGACGCGCACGCGCTTGCTTTAGGTCCTCGGACATCCGGCGCCTGTCTTGCCGGAATGGAACTGCCGGCGTCGCGGCCATGCGCGGGACGGGCCGCCGAACCGCAAAGGATCGCCTAGGCCGCGGGCCGGCGCAGGCAATTCCGCCTTCGCCCGTGAATGGAAATGGCCGCCCAAGCGTTATAGTGGCGGAGGGGACCGGGAGTCCGGCGCCGGCCGGACGTTAAGGAACGGGAACCGCATGACCGCGATCGATACCGTCGCCCTCAGCCTGGGGGTTGCCTGGGCCAGCGGCATCAATCTTTATGCCACGATCCTGATGCTCGGCATCCTGGGCGCCACCGGGGGCATCGCGCTGCCGCCCGAGCTCCAAGCGCTCGCGCATCCCGCGGTCATCGCCGCCGCGGCGCTCATGTACCTGGTGGAATTCTTCGCCGACAAGGTGCCGGGCCTGGATTCGGCGTGGGATGCGGTGCACACCTTCATCCGCATTCCCGCCGGCGCGGTGCTGGCGGCGGGCGCGCTGGGGCCGGTCGACCCGTCGGCGCAGGTCGCCGCGGCGCTGCTGGGCGGCGCGTTCAGCGCCGGCTCGCACCTGACCAAGGCGTCGTGCCGCCTGGTGATCAACGCTTCGCCCGAGCCGTTCTCGAACTGGGGCGCGTCGCTGTTCGAGGACGTGCTGGTGATCCTGGGCCTGTACGCGGCGCTGCATCACCCCTTCGTGCTCCTTGGGCTGCTCGCGCTGTTCTTCGGCCTCGCGATCTGGCTCTTGCCGAAGCTGTTCCGCGCGCTCCGCGCCGGGTTCGCCAAGCTGGCGGCGGCGCTGCGCTGAGGCGGCGCGCGGCATGAAACGGCTTCGCCGGGCCGCCCTTCTGGTTGGCTGCCTCGTTTGCGCGGCCGGCGCCGCCATCGCCGCCGCCGAGGGCGGGCCGTCCGTTCGGGAATGCGAATCCCGGGAGGGGTTCGTGCGCGTCAAGGCGGACCGCGCGATCGGCCGCGAGCGGTGCCTCGCCGCCGCCGAGCGCGTGGTCAAGGCCTACGCGTTCGTCGAGTCCGCCGCATCCTGGAGCCGTCGCGATCGCTTGCGGGCGCGGCCGTTGCAGTTTCGCCTGCTCGACGGTTCGATGCGCGGACTCGGCTACGCCGAGGGCCGCGACCTGATGGTCATGCGCGACGAATACATGGATCGGCCCCTGTCGGAAGGGACGCTGGCGCACGAGCTCACGCACATCCAGGACGCGCGCCAGCTCGCCGGACGCAGGCTGCCGAGCTTCATCGCCGAGGGGCGGGCGCTTGCCATCGGTCACGCCTACCGCATCGCGCTGGGTCAGGAGAAAGGCGACTACGACCGCCGCATGGCCGCCTCGGCCGCGAGCTTCACCGCCGGGGACGCCGGCCGGCTGCTGCGCGACTACGCCGGCGCGGGCTGGGACAACCAGGCGATCGGCACCGCGCTGGTCGAGTACATGCGCACACGCTGGAACGGAGCCGGTCTGCCCGACGCCAACGCGCGGCTGTCGCGCATGGTCGAGCGCATGGGCGAAGGCGACGGGTTCGACTCGGCGTTCAAGAAGGAGTTCGGGGTTCCGTTCGGCGAGCTGCGCCAAGCCTACATGCGATTCCTCGACGCCACGCGCGGCGATCCCCGGGCGCGGCTCGATGGCACCATCTGGGAGAACGTGGGTCCGCTGGCCGGGGCGTGGCCCGACGGAGATTGAAATTCACGGTATTGGTGCCCCCGAGAGGACTTGAACCTCCACTCCCTTGCGGGAACCAGATTTTGAGTCTGGCGCGTCTGCCATTCCGCCACAGGGGCATGGGTCCGAAAAGTGCGCGATCCTAGCGGGGAACAATCCACCGCGCCAGTTGATCGCGTCGCTCCGCCAGCGCGCTGCTACGCCGCCGGCGCGACCGCGCGTTTCCCGGACGTCTCGTCGATCACCGTTCCGGCCGCGTTGTCGACCACCACGGGCGTCTCGAAGTACTGGTAGCCGGGCTCGGACCCGAACAGCGCGCGGATGCGCCGGCGGAACTCCTCGCCATGCCAACGCCTGGCCTTGGCCACGCTGTTCCAGGTATAGACGCCGCCCGCCTTGCCCGCCGCGAGGTCGTAAATCATGTTCTTGCGCACGAGGTCGGGATTGGACCGCCAGCGCGGGATCGAGTCGCGGAAGTTGCGCTCCACCTCCTCGCGCGTCATGCCCTCGGGCAGGTCGAACAGCACGATTTCCGTAATCACGGGTGGCCTCCGTGGATTGCGGCGGAGTCTAGCCCTTCGCCGCAACCGGGCAAGCCCGGGAAGCCGCCTCACGCTTGCTCGATTTGCCGCCGGGGGCCGGCGGGGAATATAATGAAAGAAAACAAATTGTTTCGTCTGCAACGACGAATACACGGGGGGAGGATCGCCATGATCGGGAAGAACTGGTGGCGCGCGCCGGCGTTGGCGCTCGCGGTACTGGCGGCCGGCGCGTTCGCGCCGGCGAACGCGCAGTGGAAACCGACGCGCGACGTCGAGTTCGTGATTCCCTACGGCCTGGGCGGCGGCGCCGACCTCCTGGCGCGCGTCATCGTCAAGATCGTCGCCGAGGAGAAGCTGGCGCCGGTCAACCTGGTGCCCGTGAACCGCCCGGGCGGCGGCAGCGCCGTGGGGGTGGGCCAGGTGGTGGCGACCAAGAATGCCGATCCGCACACCCTCGTCCTCATCAACCCGCAGACGCAGATCACGCCGCTGTCGGTGAAGGACGCCAAGGGCTGGCGCGACCTGACGCCCGTCGCCAACTTCATGCTGGACGACTATTTGTTTTTCGTGCGCAAGGAGTCGCCGTTCAAGGACGCGGCCGACATGGTGAAGCAGACCAAGGCCAAGCCGCCGAAGAGCGTGTCGGTGGGCTCGGCCGGCACGGCCGACGACATGGCGGTGGCGGTGTTCCAGCAGGCCTCGGGACTGCAGCTCAACACCGTGCGCTTCAACAGCGGCGGCGAGGTGCTGACCGCGCTTCTGGGCGGACACGTGGATATGGCCGCGGGCAATCCGCTTGAGTTCATGTCGCACCTGCAAAGCGGCACGGCGCGGGGCCTGGGCGTGTTCCGCGCCACGCGCTTCGCCACCCTTCCCGCCATCGCCACGATGAAGGAGCAGGGCATCGACGTGAAACCGTTCCAGATGTGGCGCGGCGTCGCCATGCCCAAGGGCGTGCCGGCCGAGTCGGTGGCCTATTGGTCGGGCGTGATGAAGAAGGCGACCGAGTCCAAGACGTTCCAGGACTACATCAAGAACAACGTGGCTCAGACGCATGTGCTGACGGGCGCCGAGTTCGCGAAGTTCCTGGAGACCCAGGAAGCGCTCTACAAGGACATGCTGGCGAGCCTCGCCAAGAAGTGAGCGCCGACCCGAAAATCGTCGCGGTCGAGGCCATCCCCGTCGCCGTGGCGGGGCTGCGCCCGTTCCGCATTTCCGAGGGCGAGACGAAGCGGCACGTCTCGGTGCTGCTTCGCCTCAAGACCGATCGCGACGGCCTCGAGGGCAACGCCGAGATCGTCTCGGCCCCGCCGGGCAAGCCCGAGGAGATCGCCGAGGAGATCCTGGGCGCGGTCAACGGCTATGTCGCCCCGGCGCTTGTGGGCATGGCGGCGGGCGACCGGCGCCTGGCGGTGGCGCGGGTCAACCAGGCCCTCAAGGGCCGCGTCTGGACCAAGGCCGGGGTCAACAACGCGCTTTACGACCTCCAGGGCAAGGCCCTGGGCCGGCCGGTCTCGGCGCTTTTGGGCGGGCGGATGACCGACCACGTGCCGGTGATCGGCCCGGTGATCGGCATCATGGCGCCCGAGGCGATGGCCGCCGAGGCGGCGGCGCAGGCCCGCGCGGGCGTGCGCGCCGTCAAGATCAAGGTCGGCGAAACGGTCGAGGCCGACATCGCGCGGGTGACGGAGGTGCGCGGTGCAATTCCCAAGACCATGCAATTGCGCGTGGACGCCAACGACCATTACCGCCCGTCCGACGCGATCCGCCTCATTCGTGCGATCGAGCGCTACGACATCGAGCACGTGGAGCAGCCGCTGCCGCGCGGCGACCTTCTCGGCATGGCCGAGGTGCGCCGCGCGGTGGGGGTGCCGCTGATGACCGACGATTCCGTGGCGACGCCCGAGGACGCGATAACCGTGATCCGCCTGGGCGCGGCCGACCGCGTGAAGGTCAAGGTCACCAAGCACGGCCTCGACGGCGCGCAGCTAATCATCGGCCTGTTGGAGGCGGCGGGCATTTCCTGCGTGCTGGGCCACGTGTTTCAGATGGGCCTGGCGCGCCTGGCCGAGGCGCAGCTCGCCGCCTGCGTCGGCAACACGGCGCTGCCGCATGAAATGGGATCGCTGCGCCCCATGGGCGTCGCGACCGACATCATCGCCGACGAGCTCGAACCGACGCCGGGTGCGATCCGCCTGCCCGACGGCCCGGGCCTTGGCGCGCGGATCGACTGGGCGGCGGTGGAGAAGCTCAGGATCGACCGCGCGGGCGGAACGCGTCTTCATGCCGTGGGGTGAGCGCGTCTTCGCCGGGCTGATCGGCGCGATCGGCCTGTTGTGGATCTACCTGTCGGCTGGGCTTACCTATTGGGAAGGGTTCGCGCCGGGCAGCGGCTTCCTGCCGATGTGGCTGGGGATCGTCCTGGCGGCGCTGGTGGCCTTGCTTCTCGTGAAAGAAGGCCTGCGCATCGCCGCGGCCTCTCCCGCGCCCGCCCCCGCGCCGTCGGTGCCCGGGCGTCACCGCCGCATCGCCGCCATCATGCTGGGCCTCGCGGTCTGCGCCGCGGCGCTGGAGTTCATCGGGTTCGTCGCGGCGGTGGGCGGGTATCTTCTGTACCTCCTGGCCTACGTCGAGCGGCGCGGCGCGGCGCAGACCGCGCTTATCGCCGGCGGGACGACGGCGATCCTCTATCTTCTGTTCCACACCTGGCTCGGCGTACCGCTGCCGGCCGGCCCCTGGGGGTTCTAGGCGCATGGAAACACTGGCGCTCGTCGGCAAGGGCTTCGCCATCGCCTTCTCGGCGAAATACCTGCTGTTCTGCTTGGCCGGCGTGCTGATAGGCCAGATCATCGGCGCGCTGCCGGGCATAGGCCCCTCGGCCGGCATCTCGATTCTGATGCCGCTTACCTTCGGCGGCGACGCCATCGGCTCGACCATCATGTTCGCGGGCATCTACTATGGCGCGCAGTACGGCGGCACGATCACGTCGGTTCTCGTGCGCATCCCCGGCGAGTCGAGCTCGGTGATGACGAGCCTGGACGGCTACGAGCTGGCACGGCAGGGCCGCGCAGGACCGACGCTCGGCATCGCCGCGGTGGCCTCGTTCATCGCCGGCACGCTGGCCGTCGTGGGACTGATGTTCGCCGCGCCCGCGCTCGCGCGCCTGGCGCTGTGGTTCGGGCCGCCGGAGTATTTCGCCTTGGTGTTGTTGGGCCTGTCGGCCCTGGCGATCGTCGGCGGCTCGGTGCTGAAGGGCCTGATCATGGGCGTGCTCGGCCTGCTGCTGGCGACGGTCGGCGTCGACCCGCAGATCGGCAACCCGCGCTTCACGTTCGGCCAGCTTTGGCTGCTCGACGGCATCGAGTTCCTGGTCCTGGCGGTGGCGTTCTTCGGCGTGGGCGAGGTACTGGCCCAGGCCGACAGTCCCGACAGCGACAAGCCGGTGGAGACCGTCGCCAAGCTGCGCTACGCGTATCCCACCTGGGAGGACTGGAAACAGTGCCAGGGCGCCACGCTGCGCGGCGGGCTGATCGGCTACATCATCGGCATCCTGCCCGGGGCCGGCGCCACCATCGCCTCGTTCATCGCCTACGCGGTGGAAAAGAAGGTTTCGCGCACCCCCGAACGCTTCGGCAAAGGGGCGATCGAGGCGGTTGCCGCGCCCGAGGCCGCCAACAACTCGGCCGCCACCGGCGCGATGGTGCCGATGTTCGCGCTCGGCATCCCCGGCTCGAACACCACGGCCGTCATGCTGGGGGCTCTGATCATGTTCGGATTGCGCCCCGGCCCGGCGCTGTTCGACCAGAACCCCGATTTCATCTGGTCGGTGATGGCCAGCATGTACGTGGGCAACGTCATGCTGCTGATCATGAACCTGCCGCTGGTCGGCGTGTTCGCCTATCTGCTGCGCACGCCCTATGCGCTGATGTATCCCGTGATCCTGGCGCTGTGCGTGATCGGCGTGTACAGCCATTCGAATAGCGTGGACGACGTGCTGCTGATGGCGCTGTTCGGCGGCGCGGGATATTTCATGAAGAAGTACGACTATCCCGCCGCGCCCCTGGTGCTGGGCTTGGTGCTGGAGCCCCTGTTCGAGAACGCGCTGCGCCAGTCCATGACCATCTCGCACGGCGCCTTCGCGCCCCTGATCGCCCGGCCGATCACCTTCGCGCTGCTGGCGATCGCGCTGGCGCTGATGGTCGCGCCGTTCGCGGCGTGGACGTGGCGGCGCGTGGCGGCGCGGTAGCAGAGCAAGGGGACATGGACCTGAAGGAGCGGATCGGCGTCGATTTGGGGCGCAAGGCCAGGCTCGAGGACGGCATCGCCTGGGCCGCCCGGCACGGCGTGCGCTACCTCGACTGCGAGCTCGACCTCGCGCCCAACGCGCTCGCGAGCTTCGATGGACGCCGTGCCGGTGCGGTGCGCGACGCGCTGGCGCAGCACGGGATCAAACTCGGCCTGCACACGCTGTCGGCGGTGAATACCGCGGAGATGTCGCCTTTCGTGTCCGACGCCGTGGATGAGTACCTGCGCGCATATATCGAAGCGGCCGGGCGCCTTGGCGCCGGTTGGATCGTGGTGCACGGCGGCTATCACTTCACCGGCGACTACCGGGCGCGCATGGATGCCGGCGTCGAGCGGCTGAAGCGCGTGCTCCGCCACGCCGAGAAGGCGGGCGTGAAGCTCTTGCTCGAAAACCTGAACAAGGAGCCGGACGGCGCGGAGGTGCATTACATCCCGCACAACGTCGCGGAGTGCCGCTATTTCTTCGACCGCCTGTCCTCGCCCGCCCTGGGTTGGGCCTTCACCGTCAACCACGCCCATATCGTGCCCGAGGGCATCGACGGCCACATCCGGGCGCTGGGCCTGAAGGCCTGCGGCGAGGTGCGCCTGGCGGACTGCCGCGGCGACCGCGAGGAGCACTTGCAAATCGGCCGCGGCACGATCGACTTCGCGGCCATGTTCCGCAGCATCGAGAGGGCGGGCTTTCGCGGCCACTACATGAACGCGTTCGGCTCGCTCGACGACATGCTGGAGGGGCGCGAAACCCTGGCGAAGATCGCCGCCGCGGCTTGATACGCCGGGCCTAAGGCCCTACAACGGCGCTCCCATGATCCGCTCCCTCTACGACTGGATGATGCGGCTCGCGTCGGAGCGCCGCGCCACGTGGTGGCTGGCGGCGGTCAGCTTCGTCGAGAGCTCGTTCTTCCCGATTCCGCCCGACGTGATGCTGATCCCGATGATCCTGGCGAACCCCAGGCGCGCGTTCCGGATCGCGGGCGTTTGCACGCTGGCCTCGGTAGCGGGCGGATTCCTGGGCTACGCCATCGGCTATTGGGTGCTGGAGGCGCTGGGCAAGCCGATCCTGGCGCTCTACGGCCAGACGCAGAACCTGGAGGCGTTCCAGCGCACCTTCCTGGAATACGGGTGGTGGATCATCGTCATCAAGGGCATGACGCCGATTCCCTACAAGCTCATCACCATCGCCAGCGGCGCGGCGCATTTTCCGCTGATGAGCTTCGCCGCGGCTTCCGTGATCTCGCGCGGCATGCGCTTTTTTCTGGTGGCGGCGTTGCTCTGGCTGTTCGGCGACCCGATCCGCGAATTCGTGGAGAAGCGGCTGACCCTCGTCACCACCCTGTTCGTCGTGGTGCTGGTGGGCGGCTTCGTCGCCGCGCGATACCTGATATAAGAATCGGCATGGACGACACGGCCAACGCCCTCGCCGCGGCGGGCACGGCGCCCGCGCTAGGCGGCGCGGTGCGCCGGGAATGGGGACTCGATCCCGATTTCCTGACCGTCAACCACGGCTCGTTCGGCGCGACGCCGCTCGCCGTGCTGGCGGCGCAGGAGGAATGGCGGCGCCGGATGGAGGCGCAGCCCACGCGCTTCATGCGCAACGTGCTGCCCGGGGCGCTGCGCTCCGCGGCGGAAACCCTGGGCCGGTTCCTCGGCGCCCGGGGCGCGGACATCGCCTTCGTCGACAACGCGACCGCGGGCTGCAACGCGGTGCTGCGGTCCCTTCGCTTCGCGCCCGGCGATGAAATCCTGGTGCTGGACCACGGCTACGGCGCGGTGCGCAACGCCGTGCGCTATGTGGCGGAGCGCGCCGGGGCAAGGATGGTCGAGGCCGCCGTTCCGTTCCCGCGACCGACCGCCGAAGGCGTGGTCGCGGCGGTCGCGGGCAGGCTCGGCCGCAACACCAAGCTCGCGGTGCTCGACCACATCACCTCGCACAGCGCACTCGTGCTGCCGATCACGGAGATGATCGCGGCCTGCCGCGAGCGGGGCGTGTCGGTCCTCGTGGACGGCGCACACGGACCGGGAATGGTGGACCTCGACATCCCCGCCCTGGGCGCGGATTGGTACGCAGGCAACTGCCACAAGTGGCTCTCGGCGCCAAAGGGCTGCGCGTTTCTGTGGGCGCGGGAGGGCCGCCAGCAGGACCTCCATCCCGCGGTGATCTCGCATGGCCTCGGCAAGGGCTTCACGGCCGAGTTCGACTGGACCGGCACGCGCGACCCGAGCGCCTGGCTCGCGGTCGACGCCGCGATCGCGTTCCACCAGCGTCTGGGCGGCCCTGCCTTGCGCGCGTGCAACGCGGCGCTGGCGCGCGAGGCGGCCGGCCTCGTCGCCCGGCGCCTCGGCACCGAGACCGCGGCGGGGCCGGAATTCCACGCCGCGATGACCCTCGTGCGCCTGCCGGCCGCGGGACCCGCGACGGCGGACCGCGCGCTCGCACTGCGCGGCCGGCTGCTGGACGAGTTTCACACCGACGCGCCGCTGCACGCCCTGGCCGGCGCGTTCTGGCTCAGGCTGTCGGCGCAGGCCTACAACGAGCTGGACGACTTCGCGCGCCTGGCGGAGGTCGCGGCGGCCCTGTGCGCGAGCGAGCGGAGAAGGAACTGATGGACCTGCCGAACATCTCCATCGACAAGCAACGCCTGTGGGACAGCCTGATGGCGATGGCGCGCGTCGGCGCGACCGCTAGGGGCGGTAACTGCCGCCTGGCCTTGAGCGACCTGGACAGGGAGGGGCGCGATCTCTTCGTGCGCTGGTGCAAGGAAGCGGGCATGGCGGTCAGCGTCGACCGCATGGGCAACATCTTCGCGCGGCGCGAGGGACGCGACCCCACGCTGCCGCCCATCGTCACCGGCAGCCACCTCGACACCCAGCCGCACGGCGGCAGGTTCGACGGCGTCTACGGCGTGCTGGCGGGCCTCGAGGTCGTGCGCACGCTCAACGACCGCGGCTTCGAAACCGACGCGCCGATCGAAGTGGCGGTGTGGACCAACGAGGAGGGCTCGCGCTTCGCGCCCGCCATGATCGCCTCGGGCGTGTTCGCGGGCGTGTTCACCGAAGACTACGCGCATTCCCGCGCCGACACCGAGGGCAAGACCATCGGCCAAGAGCTCGCGCGCATCGGCTATCTGGGCGAAACGAAATGCGGCGGGCGCAGGCTCGGCGCACTGTTCGAGGCGCATATCGAGCAGGGGCCGATCCTGGAGGCCGAGCAGCGCACGATCGGCGTGGTGACGGGCGCGCAGGGCCAACGCTGGTTCGACGTGGCCGTGACCGGGCAGGATTCGCACGCCGGCACCACGCCCATGAACCGGCGGCGCGACGCGCTGTTGGGCGCGGCGCGGCTGGTCGACCGGGTCAACGCCATCGCCCTGGCGCACGCGCCGTTAGCGGTGGGCACGGTCGGCGTGATCGCCGCCGAGCCCGGCTCGCGCAACACGGTCGCGGGCGGCGCGCGGCTGACCGTCGACCTGCGCCACCCCGACGACGACGCGCTGTCGGCGATGGCCGCCGCGCTCCACGCCGCTTCGGCCGCGATCGGCGCGGAGCTCGGCCTCGGCTTCGAGGTCAAGGAGATCTGGTATTCGAAGCCGGTGCGTTTCGACCGGGACTGCGTGGCGGCGGTGCGGTCCGCGGCCAAGGCCTGCGGCTTCGAGGCGATGGACATCGTCTCGGGCGCGGGCCACGACGCCTGTTACATCAGCCGCGTGGCGCCCACCGGCATGATCTTCGTGCCCTGCGCCGACGGCATCAGCCACAACGAGATCGAGTCGGCGACGCCGGACGACCTGGCCGCGGGCTGCAACGTGCTGCTGCGCGCGATGCTGTCGCGCGCCGTTGCCTGAGGGGGACGCCATGCTGGACGCCACCGCGCTCGACGCCATCTTCCGCAAGGCGCGCACGCACGACGCGTGGCTGGACCGGCCGGTGCCCGACGCGCTGCTGCGCCAAGCCTACGAACTGATGAAGATGGCGCCCACGAGCGCCAACTGCTCGCCCGCGCGCATCGTGTTCGTGCGCTCGAAGGCTGCGAAGGAGAAGCTCAGGCCCGCGCTGATCGAAACCAACGTCGCCAAGACCATGGCCGCGCCCGTGACCGCGATCCTGGGTTACGACATCGAATTCTACGAACACCTGCCGCGGCTCTACCCGCAGGCCGACGCGCGGGGCTGGTTCGCGGGCAAGCCCGCGCTCATCGATGCCACCGCGTTCCGCAACGGCTCGCTCCAGGGCGCCTATTTCATCCTCGCGGCCCGGGCCGTGGGGCTCGATTGCGGGCCGATGTCGGGCTTCGACAACGCCAGGGTCGACGCCGCGTTTTTCCCCGGGGGGAAGGTCAAGTCGAACTTCCTGTGCAACCTCGGCTTCGGCGACCCAAAGGTCGCGCGCGTGCGCAACCCGCGCTTCGCGTTCGAGGAGGCCTGTGCGGTCGTCTGAGCGCGCCTAACCTAATACGCACGTTCGATGCAGAAATCGACCACGTCGAGCAGGATGCGCTTGACCGGCCCGTCCGGGAAGATGCCGAGTGCGTCGCGCGCGATCGCGCCGTAGTGCCGCGCGCGCTCGACCGTGTCGCGCAGCGAGCCGTGCCGCGCCATCAACTCGATCGCGCGCGCGAGATCGGGCTCGCGCTGGTCCATGTCCTCGACCGTGCGCTTCCAGAACTGGCGCTCCTCCTCGCTGCCGCGCAGGAACGCCAGGATCACCGGCAGCGTGATCTTGCCCTCGCGGAAGTCGTCGCCGATGGTCTTGCCGAGCTCGGCCTGGCGCGCGGAATAGTCGAGCACGTCGTCGATGAGCTGGAACGCGATGCCGAGGTTGAGCCCATAGCCTTCGAGCGCATCCTCCTCGGCCCGCGGCCTGCCTGCGACGACCGCGCCGATGCGCGCCGCGGCGGCGAACAACTGCGCGGTCTTGGAGCGGATCACGTCGAGATACGCGTTCTCGCTGGTCGTGGTGTCGTTGGTGGTGACGAGCTGGAGCACCTCGCCCTCGGCGATCACCGCCGAGGCGTGCGACAGGATGCCGAGGACCGCGATCGAGCCGTCCGCCACCATCAGCTGGAACGCGCGGCTGAACAGGAAGTCGCCGACCAGCACGCTGGGCTTGTTGCCCCACACCGCGTTGGCCGAAGACTGGCCGCGGCGCAGCGCGCTTTCGTCCACCACGTCGTCGTGCAGCAACGTCGCGGTGTGGATGAACTCGACCGCCGCCGCCAGGCCCACGTGCCGGTCGCCCGCGTAGCCGCACAGCTTCGCCGCGGCGAGCGTCAGCATGGGCCGGAGCCTCTTGCCGCCGGCCGCGACGATGTGCCCCGCGAGCTGCGGGATCAGCGCCACGGGGCTGTGCATCTTCTGCACGATCAGCGCGTTGACGCGCTGCATGTCGCCCGCCACCAGCGCCGACAGCGGCTCGAGCGACGCCCTGGGCTTCGCCCGCTCGCCTTCCAGGCTTACGACCACCGCCACGCCGACCCCCGCCGCCCTTGACCCGCCTCCGCCGGGGGCGGAGCATAGGGGCGCGAAGCGGCAGGTCAAGACGGCGCGCGACTGGCTGCGCCGGGTCCGGGCCGCGGGGTTTCCGAGGATCGCCGTCCCGTGAAGGAACTGTTGCGCAGCAACGACCCGGTGCTGCTGTCCTGGGCCGAGGCCCGGCTTGCCGGCGCGGGCATCGCGGCCGTCGTGCTCGACGCCCATACCAGCGCGATCGAGGGCAGCATCTCGGCCATCTCCAGGCGGCTGATGGTGGACGACGCCGACCACGCCCGCGCCGTGCGGCTGATCGACGATGAAGCCCCGCCTGGTCGCTAAGGGCGGTGCGGACGCGCCCGCGCTCGCCACCGACGGCACGCTGCTCGGCGGGCGCGTGAAGTTCCGCCAGCCCGCCAAGGGCTACCGCGTGGCGATCGACCCGATCCTTTTGGCCGCGGCGGTGCCGGCAGGCGACGGTGAGCGCGCGCTCGACCTCGGCGCCGGCGCGGGCGCCGCCGCGCTGTGCCTGGCGGAGCGCGTGCCGGGCTGCCGCGTCGACTGCCTGGAGGTGCAGGAGGACCTGGCGCGGCTCGCGGCCGCGAACGTCACCGCCAACAAGTTCGACCGGCGCATCATCGTGCACGTGGGCGATTTGCGCCGGCCGCCCGCGGACATGCCGCGCCAGGGCTTCGACCACGTGCTGATGAACCCCCCGTACGTCGCGGGCGAGGCCGCCGACGCCTCGCCCGAGCCCGCCAAGCGCCGCGCGACGGTGGACGAGCTCGGCATCGCGGCGTGGATCGACGCGGCGCTAAAGTTCCTCAAGGCCCGCGGGCGGCTGACGCTGATCCACCGCGCCGATCGGCTGGACGAGCTGATCGTGGCGCTCAACGAGCGCATGGGCGAGATCGCGGTGATTCCGCTCTGGCCCCGGGCGGGCGAGGCGGCGCAGCGCGTGATCCTGCGCGCGCGCAAAGGGGTAAAATCACCGGCGCGCCTGTGCGCGGGCCTGGTGCTGCACGACGCCGACGGCAGGTTCACGGCCGAGGCCGAGGCGGTGTTGCGCGAGGGCGCGGCGCTGGAGCCTTGACCCCCTGCCCCGCGGCCCCTAGAACCGGCCGATGTTCGGCCTCAGCTTCACCAAGATCCTGCTGATCGCCGCCGTGGTCGCGGCGGCGTGGTACGGATTCAAGTACCTGACGCGGCCGGAGAAGGACGACGAGCTTCCCAAGCCCGGCGGCGGCCCCAAGGGCGGCGCGCGGGCGGTCGAGGACATGGTGCGCTGCGCGGTCTGCGGCGCCTACCAGGCCCGCGGCGCGGGCCCGTGCGAGCGCACGGACTGCCCGGCGCGGCGCTGACCCGCTCGGCTTGACCCTGCCCCGGCGCAACCCTATGGTGCGCCGCACCCAAAACCCCCGGGGTTCCGTGCGATGGCCGACAGCCCAACGGCCCGACCGCCCAGTTTCCAATCCCTGATCCTGAAGCTTCAGACCTTCTGGGCGGAGAAGGGCTGCGTGATCCTGCAGCCCTACGACATGGAGGTCGGCGCCGGTACGTTCCACTGGGCCACCACCTTGCGCGCGCTGGGGCCCGAGCCCTGGAACGCGGCCTACGTGCAGCCCTCGCGCCGGCCCAAGGACGGCCGCTACGGCGACAACCCGAACCGGCTCCAGCACTATTACCAGTTCCAGGTGATCCTGAAGCCATCGCCCGCGGACAGCCAGGAGCTGTACCTCGACTCGCTCCGCGCCCTCGGCATCGATCCGCTCAAGCACGACATCCGCTTCGTCGAGGACGACTGGGAAAGCCCGACGCTGGGCGCCTGGGGCCTGGGCTGGGAGGTGTGGTGCGACGGCATGGAGGTGAGCCAGTTCACCTATTTCCAGCAGGTGGGCGGCATCGACTGCGAGCCGGCGTCGACCGAGCTCACCTACGGGCTCGAACGTCTCGCCATGTACATCCAGGGCGTCGAGGACGTGTTCGACCTGGACTGGAACGGCGCGGGCGTCAGGTACCGCGACGTCTATCGCCGCGCCGAGCGCGAGTTCTCGGCCTACAACTTCGAGTACGCGGATACCGCGGCCGTGCACCGGCACTTCGAGGACGCGGAGAAGGAGTGCCAGGCCCTGCTCGGCCGGCAGCTCGCGCTGCCTGCCTACGACCAGTGCCTGAAGGCGAGCCACCTGTTCAACCTTTTGGACGCGCGCGGCGTGATCGGCGTGAACGAGCGCGCGGCGTTCATCGCCCGGGTGCGCGCGCTCGCCAAATTGTGCTGCGAGGCGTGGCTTGCCGGCCGCGCGGGCAACTGACGATGGCCGAGCTGCTGCTGGAGCTGTTCTCCGAGGAAATCCCCGCGCGCATGCAGGCGCGCGCCGCCGAGGACCTGAAGCGCCTGGCGACCGAGCGGCTCGCCGCGGCGGGCCTGGCGTTCCACCACGCCGCCGCGTTCGTGACCCCCAGGCGCCTGACGCTCGCCGTGACCGGCCTGCCGCGGCACACCGCCGACCTGATGGAAGAGAAGAAGGGCCCGCGCGTGGGCGCGCCCGAGCAAGCGATCCAGGGCTTCCTGCGCGGCGCGGGGCTGTCGAGCCTGGAGCAGTGCGAGAAGCGCACCGTCGGCAAGGCCGAATTCTGGTTCGCCGTCACCAAGAAGAAAGGCGTCGAGACCGCGGCGGTGCTGCCGGATCTGCTGACCGGCGCGATCGAGGCCCTGCCCTGGTCCAAGTCGATGCGCTTCGCCGACGCTACGTTCCGCTGGGTGCGACCGCTGCAATCGGTCCTGGCGCTGTTCGACGGTCGGGTGCTGCAAGGCGCGTTGAAGCGCGGCGGCAGCCTGGCGCCGCTGCCGTTCGAGGACGGCACGCGCGGCCACCGCTTCCTGTCGCCCGCGCCGTTCAAGGTCGCGGATTTCAACGACTACCGCCGCAAGCTCAAGGCCGCGCACGTGATCCTCGACCGCGAGGAGCGCAAGGCGATCATCGACCGGGAGCTGCGGCGGCTCGCGGCAGAGCATCGCCTGACGCTCAAGGAAGACCGGGGCCTGCTGGAGGAAGTGGCGGGCCTCGTGGAATGGCCGGTCGTGCTGGTGGGCCGCGTGGACCCGGGCCATATCGGGCTGCCGCCCGAGGTGCTCAGCACCGCGATGCGCCAGCACCAGAAGTATTTCACCCTCTCGCAACCCGGCGCGGACGTTGATGCGTCCGCGCATTCAAGAACTTTGCCGGCCGGATCGGCGGCCGGCATGGGCAAGGTGACGCACTTCGCCGTGGTCGCGAACGTGCCGGCGCACGACGCGGGCCAGGCGATCGTCGCGGGCAACGAGCGGGTGCTGCGCGCGCGGCTCAGCGACGCGCAGTTCTTCTGGGACCAGGACCTGAAGGTCAAGCTTGCCGACCGCCTGCCCGCGCTCAAGGACGTGGTGTTCCACGCCAGGCTCGGGTCGGTCTACCAAAAATCTGAACGCATTGCTGTGCTGGCTGACCGCATCTACCAAGCTGCATTCAAGAACGATAGCGACCTTGCGCGACAAGCTGGCCGCATATGCAAAGCAGATTTGGTAAGTGGCGTAGTAGGAGAGTTCCCCGAACTTCAAGGCGTGATAGGACGGTACTATGCGCTGAATGAACGCCTACCTGCCGACATAGCGAACGCCATTGCCGAGCACTATTCACCACAAGGCCCTAATGATCGCTGCCCGATTGCACCAGTGTCAGTCGCCATAGCGATTGCGGACAAACTTTATAACCTGGTGGGGTTTTTCGGAATTGATGAAAAGCCGACAGGCTCCAAAGATCCGTTTGCACTCCGGCGAGCGGCGCTTGGATTAATCAGGCTGATACGAGAAAACAATCTTCGAATTAATCTTGGCGAGGAAATTGGTTGGGCACGGCATTTTTTCTTTTCCGTCGGAGGTCTTGAACTTCCAAAAAAACTTCCGGAATTGAAGTCAGAACTGCTCGACTTCATCGCCGACCGGCTAAAGGTGGCGCTCAAGGAGAAAGGCGTGCGCCACGACCTGATTTCGGCGGTGTTCGCGCTCGGCGGGCAGGACGACATCGTTGACCTGCTGGCGCGGGTCGATGCCTTGGCGAGTTTCCTCAAGACCGAAGATGGCGCCAACCTGCTTATAGCGTATCGCAGAGCGGCAAACATCCTATCCATTGAGGAAAAGCGAGATAACCGCCAATACCGCGGCAATCCCGAATTGCCAAATCTTGCGGCACCCGAAGAACAGGAATTGTGGGCAAGCCTGCGCGAATCAAGAAGCCACGTAGAGATATCGCTTGGAAACGGAGACTATCGCGCAGCCATGACCGCCCTGGCCACCCTCCGCCGGCCCGTGGATGCGTTCTTCGACAAGGTGACGGTCAATACCGACGACCCGAAGCTGCGCGAGAACCGCCTGAAGCTGCTGAGCCGCATCCAGGCGACCATGGACCAGGTCGCGGTGTTCGCCAAGATCGAGGGATAGACGGGAAGACGATGAACCACCAAGGCACAAAGGCACCAAGGCATTGCGCGTGCGCGCGCGAAACGCGCGTTTGGGACCTTGGTGCCTTGGTGCCTTGGTGTCTTGGTGGTTTCGGCATTCTAGGGTGACGGCGATGGCCAAGACCAAAAAGAAATCCGCTGGAGCGAAATCCAAGCCCAAGGCCAAATCCGGCGGCAAGGCGCGCTGGGTCTATTCCTTCGGCAATGGCCAGGCCGACGGTCGCGGCGGCATGAAGAACCTCCTGGGCGGCAAGGGCGCGGGTTTGGCCGAGATGTCCGATCTCGGCCTGCCGGTGCCGCCGGGTTTCACCATCACCACCGAGGTCTGCGCCCATTTCTACGCCAACGGCCGCAAGTACCCCTCGGCGCTGGAGGCGCAGGTGCAGACGTCGCTGGCGAAGGTGGAAGCGGCCGTCGGCGCGAAGTTCGGCGACCCCGCCAACCCGCTGCTGGTCTCCGTGCGCTCGGGCGCGCGGGTGTCGATGCCCGGGATGATGGACACGGTGTTGAACCTCGGCCTCAACGACGAGACGGTCGAGGGCCTGGCGCGGCGCAGCGGCGACCGGCGCTTCGCCTTCGATTCCTACCGCCGCTTCATCCAGATGTACGGCAACGTGGTGCTGAACGTCGACCACCACCTGTTCGAGGAGATCCTCGAGCTGCACAAGGAGGACCGCAGCCTGACTCTCGACACGGAGCTGACGGCCGAGGACTGGCAGCAGGTGGTCGAGGGCTACAAGAAGCGCGTCGTCGAGGAGTTGGGCAAGCCGTTCCCGCAGGACCCGCAGGACCAGCTGTGGGGCGCGATCGGCGCGGTGTTCGGCAGCTGGATGAACCAGCGCGCCGTCACCTACCGCCGCCTGCACGCGATCCCCGAGGATTGGGGCACCGCGGTCAACGTGCAGGCGATGGTGTTCGGCAACATGGGCCAGGACTGCGCCACGGGCGTCGCCTTCACCCGCAATCCCTCCACCGGCGCCAACGAGTTCTACGGCGAGTACCTGATCAACGCGCAGGGCGAGGACGTGGTCGCGGGCATCCGCACGCCGCAGCAGATCACGCTCGCGGGCAAGCTGGCGAACAAGTCGGACCTGCCGGCGATGGAAGAGTCGATGCCCGAGGTGTTCAAGCGGCTCCTCGGCGTGCGCGACCGCCTCGAGCGGCACTTCCGCGACATGCAGGACATCGAGTTCACCGTGCAGCGCGGCACGCTTTACATGCTGCAGACGCGCGGCGGCAAGCGCACGGCCAGCGCCGCGCTGCGCGTGGCCGTCGACATGGTGAAGGAGAAGCTGATCGACCGGAACGAGGCGATCCGGCGCGTCGATCCCGCCTCGCTCGAGCAGCTCCTGCACCCCATGCTCGACCCCAAGGCGCCGCGCACGGTCCTCGCGCGCGGCCTGCCGGCCTCGCCGGGCGCGGCCTCGGGCCATATTGCGTTCTTCGCCGACGAGGCCGAGGACCGCGCCGCCAAGGGCGAGAAGGTGATCCTGGTGCGCGCCGAAACCAGCCCAGAGGACATCCACGGCATGCACGCGGCGCAGGGCATCCTGACCACGCGCGGCGGCATGACCAGCCACGCGGCGGTGGTGGCGCGCGGCATGGGGCGCCCGTGCGTCACCGGCGCGGGGGAGCTGCGCATCGACACCCAGGCGCGCACCCTCGGCGTCGCGGGCAAGGTGCTGAGGGACGGCGACGTCGTCACCATCGACGGCGGCACCGGCGAAGTGATGGCCGGCGCCGTGCCGACGGTCGAGCCCACGCTCTCGGGCGATTTCGCCACGCTGATGGGCTGGGTGGACCGGGTGCGCAAGTTGGGCGTGCGCGCCAACGCCGATACGCCCGCCGACGCGCGCACCGCGCGCGGCTTCGGCGCCGAAGGCATAGGCCTCTGCCGCACCGAGCACATGTTCTTCGAGGGCCAGCGCATCGTGGCGATGCGCGAGATGATCCTGGCGCAGGACTCCAAGGGCCGCCGCGCGGCGCTCGACAAGATCCTGCCGATGCAGCGCCAGGACTTCGTCGAGCTGTTCCGCATCATGAAGGGCCTGCCGGTGACGATCCGGCTGCTCGACCCGCCCTTGCACGAGTTCCTGCCGCACAGCGAAGCCGAGATCGCGGAAGTCGCGCGTTCGGCCGGCCTCGACCCGGCCGACGTGCGCCACCGCGCGGCGCAGCTCGCCGAATCGAATCCGATGCTCGGGCACCGCGGCTGCCGGCTTGCGATTTCCTACCCCGAGATCTGCGAGATGCAGGCGCGCGCGATCTTCGAGGCGGCGATCGAGGCGGCGGGCGACGGCCAGTCCGTCGTGCCGGAGGTGATGATTCCGCTCGCCGCCACCAAGCGCGAGCTCGACATCCTGAAGGCCGTGATCGACCGCGTGGCCGGCGAGGTGGCGAAGGAGAAGGGCCGCAGGGTCAAGTACTACGTCGGCACCATGATCGAGCTGCCGCGCGCGGCGTTGAAGGCGCACGAAATCGCCGAGACCGCCGAGTTCTTCAGCTTCGGCACCAACGATCTGACGCAGACCACGCTGGGGCTGTCGCGCGACGATTCCGCCAGCTTCCTCGACAGCTACACGCGCCAGGGCATTTTCCCGACCGACCCGTTCATGTCGATCGACGTGGAAGGCGTGGGCGAGATGGTCAGGATCGGCGTGGAGCGCGGGCGCAAGACGCGCAAGAACCTGAAGCTCGGCATCTGCGGCGAGCACGGCGGCGATCCGGCCTCGGTGCGCTTCTTCCGCGAGGT
>Ga0233425_10001321_pt1 | contig 56763 bp, 45 predicted proteins | sample Watercolumn_Towu_2_FD_181712 | JGI IMG/M metagenome (GOLD analysis project Ga0233425, IMG submission 181712) | Freshwater microbial communities from Lake Towuti, South Sulawesi, Indonesia - Watercolumn_Towuti2014_140_MG | ecosystem: Environmental > Aquatic > Freshwater > Lake | place... | reverse complement strand
TGGCATCTGCTGTGAACGCTCGCCGGTGGTGACCTGAGCACAGTCCTCCCGGCGGGCACGCGCACGCCCTGCCGCGAATCGCACGTTGGTTTGCCTGCCAATTGGACTGGTGACGAACTTCAGGATGCGGAGCGTTACAAGTACCTCAATGCCGTTTCGCAAACGTTGCGCGACACGCGGCTGGTGACCGAGATGCCCGTGCCGGGTCATGCCGAGTTCCGCGAGGCGCTGCGCGACGGTGTCACCAGCGTGCTTTCGGGAATGGCCGAGCCGGAACCGGCGTTGAAATCGGTCGCGACCCGATGGCAGACGATCGCCAAGCGGCGCGGCGGCGCGTGGAAAATACGCGATGCCTACCGCGCGAGCCTGGGATTGTCGCCCAAGGAATGATCGAGCGGCCGGCGACTCACAGTTCGACCTTTGGAATCAAGAAACCGTGGCTCCGTGATCCTCGAAGGCATCGTCACCACCGTCAGTTCGCAGGGGGAGATCAACATCGCCCCGATGGGACCGATCGTTGACGAAGAACTGACGACGTTGCAGCTGCGGCCATTCAAGACATCGACCACCTACCAGAACCTGATGGCGCGGCCTTGCGGCGTGTTTCACGTGGTGGACGACGTGCTGGTGCTGGCGCGGGCGGCGATTGGCCGGCTGGACGTGTTGCCGGAGCTGTTCCCGGCCGAGCGGGTGGCGGGATGCGTGTTGCGGGACGCGTGCCGTTGGCTGGAGTTCGAGGTTCAGACGTGCGACGATCGGGAGGAACGAACGAATCTGTTTGCTCGCGTGGTCCACACCGGTCGCCTGCGGGATTTCTTCGGCTTCAACCGGGCCAAACACGCGGTCGTCGAAGCGGCGATCCTGGCGACTCGCGTGCACCTGCTGGCCAAAGACGAGTTGCTGCGGCAATTCGCGGCTCTCGAAAGTCCGGTGCAGAAGACGGCCGGACCGCACGAGCGCGAAGCATTCGACTTGCTTCGCGGCTACGTGATGGACAAGCTGAAATCATCATGACTTCGCGCACGATCACGATTACCACGGGAGCCCGCTTGCACTGCGGATTGTTGGCGCTCGGCGACGGACAGCAACGGCAATTCGGTGGCGTGGGGTTGATGATCGATCGGCCGGGAGTGTCGCTGCGAGTGACTGCGTTCGAGCGCGACGAGGTATCGGCCGACGAGATGGATCGTGCCCGAGTCGTTGAAATCGTGAGGCAATACCGCTCGCGATGTCCCGCCGGCGTGCCGCCGCCGCCGTGTCGAATCGAGCTGCTGTCTTCGATCCCGTCTCACGTGGGACTCGGCTCCGGGACACAACTGGCGATGGCCGTGGCGAAGGGGTTGAGCCTGTTCGCCGGCGAATCCGATCCGACCGCGGCGGAACTGGCCGATCGAGTCGGCCGCGGCAAGCGATCGGCCATCGGATTGCACGGGTTCGTGACAGGCGGTCTGCTGGTCGATGGCGGGAAGCAGCGCGACGACGAGATCAGCCCGATCATCGCACGCGTGGACATGCCCGGCGACTGGCGATTCGTGCTCGTGCGGCCACCGGCGGAGATCGGCTGCTCCGGTTCGAGCGAATTGGGTGCTTTCGCCACCTTGCCGCCAATTCCCGACCGCACGACCGAGCGGCTATGCCGGCTGATTGTGCTCGAACTACTGCCGTCGGTTCAGCACCGGGACTTTGCCGGCTTCGCGTTGTCACTGCGCGAGTTCAATCACACGGTCGGACAACACTTCTCAAGCGTGCAGGGAGGCGTTGTCGCGTCACGGCGCATGACCGAATTGGCCGCGTGGTTGGAGCAGCGCGGAGTAGTCGGCGTCGGCCAGACATCATGGGGTCCGACGATGTTCGCCGCATGTTCATCGCCCGAGGAGGCCGATCTCTGGTTGCGGCAGATTGGTGCCGACTGGTCTGATTGCCGGGTCGAACTCGTTCGGCCGATGAATCAGGGGGCACATTGCCGGACTTCGGTGTAACCTAACCGTCGCCGCGGCACACGCTGACCTTACACAGTTTGACGGTCGTAGGGGATGATCGTTACGATCATCCACGGCTGGGTCGGGCCGGTTCGATCCTTGTAGGAAGGCTTATCGTTCGGCCCGACCGCTCACGCTCTCATTGCTGGAGGCTCAAGACCATGAATCAACAGTCGCAATCTGGATCGGAGGCCGGTCGCGAGCAGAAGCGTGTGGCATTGGATCGGAGTGGCGGCGGAATTGGAGGCTGGCTGTTACTGCTGGTGGTGATCGTGGCGGTGGCAGGCGGCGGCTATTTTTATCTGCCGCAGATGCTGGCCCTCACGACGTCCCCGAGTTCCGATCGCGGGGTGCTGACTCACGTGGTGACCAAGGGGCGCCTGCTGGTGACCGTCACCGAAGATGGCAACGTGGAGAGTGCTCGCAATCTGGATGTGAAAGCCCAGGTGGCCGGCGGCAGCACCATCCTGTGGATCATTCCAGACGGGACTGAGGTTGAGCAGGGAGCCGAATTGGTAAAGCTCGACCAGTCCAACATCGAGGAACAACTCAACGCGCAAACGATCTCGTTTGAAAAAGCACAGGCACTCAAGATCCAGGCCGAGGAGGATTTCGAGGCGGCGAAGATCTCGGTCCGCGAGTACGAAGAGGGGACGTTTTTGAAGGAGCAGAAGCTGGCGGAGTCTCAGATTCGAATTGCGCTCGAGAATCTCCGCAGCGCCGAGAACCTGCTGTCTCACACGCAGCGCATGGCTCGCAAGGGATTTGCCACGCCGCTGCAGGCCGAAGCGGATGCGTTCGCGGTCGAGCGAGCCAAGTTGGACCTCGAGGCGGCTCAGACTGCAAAACGGGTGCTGGTGGAATTCACGCGTGCCAAGATGTTGAAAGATCTGGAAGCCAAGCGCGAGACGGCGGCGGCCAAGGTTCGATCGGAAATCGCCGCGTTTGATCTCGAGCAGAAGCGACTGGACCGATTGCAGGCGCAGTTGAAGAACTCAGTCATCAAGGCGCCGCAGCGCGGCATGGTGGTGTACGCGAACGATCTGGATGCCGGTCGACGCGGCGGTTCTTCGTCGGTGAAGGTGGAGGAGGGAGCGCCGGTTCGCGAGGGTCAGACGCTCATCCGGTTGCCCGACCTGACTGACATGCAGGTCAAGGTGATCGTGCACGAATCGAAGGTCGAACTGATCAAGCGCGGGATGCCGGCGCGGATTGAAGTCGGCGACCGGCACCTCAGCGGCTCCGTGATCTCCGTTGCCAACCAACCGGAGCCGGGAAGCTGGATGAGTTCGAACGTGAAGGAATATGCCGCCATCGTGAAGATCGAAGGGGAAATGAAGGGCCTCAAGCCGGGCATGACTGCGGAAGTGGAAATCCTGATCGATGACCTGTCGGACGTGCCGCTGATTCCCGTTTCGGCGGTGGTGGAGCAGCGAGGCAAATTCTATGCATGGGTGAAAACCTCCGGTGTCCCCGAGCGACGTCAACTCAAGCTGGGTCGGACCAACGACAAGTCTCTGCATGTGATCGATGGCGTGAAGGAAGGAGACGAAGTGCTTCTCAACCCGCGCGCCGCAGTTCCCGAAGCGCGTGAGGAAGGCCCAGCGTCCGAGGAGGAGGATCCCGGCTCGAAGTTCAAATCGAACGGGGCTTCGGCCGCGAAGAAGGATCCCACCGTGTCCGACGCGAAAACCGAAAAACCGGAGCAGCCGGCGGGCAGCTCCGGTGGTGAAGAAAAGAAGAAATCGCCTCGTGCCGGCGGCTTCAATCTCATGGCATACGACAAGGATGGCGACAAAAAGGTCAGTCGCGAAGAGGCGGAGGCGGGCGGCGTCGCCGCAGACCGACTCGACGGCATGTTCAATTTCATGGACACCAACAAGGATGGCTTCATCGACGCCGCAGAGTTGGCGGCCGCTCGCAAGAACATTCCGCAAGGTGGCGGTGGCCGACCTGCCGGTGCGGGCGGCGCTGGCGGACCGGGTGGAACCGCCGGAGGCGCGCCGTAGCCGGTCGAGACTCAACCGCATTCGTTTTCCGCTGGGACAGCGCGGAAAACCCACACCAGACGATCATCCCGAGTTAGTTCTTAGGCCATGAGAGTTGGTCCGCCGCTTCAGGCCGTCAGCCCACCACACGCACCCCGCCCTCCATGTTCAGTCGGTTTCTCCGTACCGTTCAGCTCGGATTCAAGAGTCTGTTGCTGCACAAGCTCCGTTCCGGCCTGGCTGTGCTGGGAATCTTGATCGGCGTCACGGCGGTCATCTGGTTGGTGGCGCTGGGCGAAGGCGTCAGCTATCAGGCGCAGCAGCAGATCAAGGAGTTGGGGGCGACCAACATCATTGTGAAGAGCGTGAAGACCGCGGCGGGGGGATCGCGCGGCGGCCCCAGCTTTCTGGTGGAGTACGGTCTGACTCGCGATGACTTCGCACGGATCATGACGATACCGACCGTGAGGCGGGCCGTGCCCATGCGCGAAATCCGCAAGGAGGTCCGGTTTCGAGAACGTCTCGCGGATATCCATCTGATCGGTTGCACGCCGGACTATCTCGAGATCAATCACGTTGATATGGAACGCGGCCGGTTCCTTTCAGATCGAGATCTGGCCGCCCGCGACAACGTGTGCGTGATCGGCGACGAAACGGCCAAGCAGTTGTTCCCGTACGAAGATCCAATCGGGCACTCGATCAAGGTGGAAACGGACTTTTACACGGTCGTCGGACAGACGAAGAACCGGGCTCCGTCTGCCGCGATTGGCGGCAGTCTGGTCGGACGCGACTATAACCTTGACGTGTACATTCCCATCACCACGTTCCGGGCACGCATCGGCGACCAGGTCATCACGGCGCGATCGGGCAGCCGCGAGGGCGAGATTGTGCAACTCAGTCAGATCACGATCACGGTGGGGGACATCGCCGAAGTCGAAGAGGCGGCGGACATCGTGGGAATTCTGCTCGAGAAGTATCACAAGATCCCTGACTACTCGATCACCGTACCCAAAGAACTGCTGCGCCAGGCGGAAATGCTGCGCATGATGTTCAACGTGCTGCTGGTGCTCATCGCGGGCATCTCGCTCGTGGTGGGCGGAATTGGAATCATGAACATCATGTTGGCCACGGTCACCGAACGGACGCGCGAAATCGGCGTGCGGCGGGCGATGGGAGCGCGGCGGCGTGACATCATCCAGCAGTTTCTCGCCGAGACGGTCGTGTTGTCGGCCACCGGAGGCATCGCGGGCGTCGCGTTTGGTTTTCTGTGCTGGCCCGTCACTGACGGCGTGCGTTCCGCCGTCAAGAGTTGGTTGCCGGATGTCTGGAAGAGTCTTCCGTCGACGATTCACAACCTGGAACCGATCGTTGCGCCGTGGTCGATCATCGCGGCGTTCGGGATCTCCGTTGGCGTGGGTGTCGTGTTCGGCCTGTATCCCGCGCGCCGGGCAGCGATGATGGATCCGATCGAGGCCCTGCGGCATGAGTGAAGTGGCCCTTCCTGTGGGCGTGTTCGGCAGATAAAGTCGCTGCGTCCGCAGGCGCGAACCGATTTGTGGAGTCAGCCAGAATGCTGCGAATTCTCGATCTGCCCGCGACGTGCCGCGAACGAAACTTGTCCCGTCGCGAATGGTTGCGCGTGGGCGGAACGAGTTTGGGGGCGTTGACATTGCCGGATCTGGCGACGGCAGGCCCGGCGACTCGCACCGACCCGCCATCGAATTCCGGTCGGGAATTCGGTCGAGCGAAGTCCGTAATCGTCATTTTTCTCGGTGGGGGGCCGCCTCAGCACGAATCGTGGGACCCCAAGCCGGACGCTCCCGAGGAGATTCGCGGCGGCTTTGGAGCGATCGCGACGCAGACGCCCGGGTTGTCAGTCGGTGAACTGATGCCGATGACGGCGCTGCTCACCGACAAGATCGCGGTGTTGCGGGCGATGGTCACGAACGACAACGCGCATTCCTCCAGTGGCTATCAGATGATGACGGGCGTTCCGCACGTGCCGTTGAGCGCCGAGAACGCCGTGTCGAAGGCTCCGAACGTGGCGCCGCACTGGGGGGCGGTCACAAAATACTTGAAGCAACATCGGCATGGTTCGATCCCACCGGCGATGACAGTTCCCAACCGGATTGCGAACACCGGTGAAATCGTCTGGCCGGGACAAGTCGGTGGCCTGCTCGGTTCGAAATATGACCCGTGGCTTCTGACATGCGATCCGTCCCAACCCAACTTCACTGTGCCAGACCTTGCCCTGCCCGCTGAGCTTCCGCAGTTGCGGTTCGAACGACGGCTAACCTTACTCGATCAGGTCAACCGGCACTTCAACGGACTGAGTGATTCCGCCGCCACCTCGAGCTTCACCCGGCAGTCGCAGCAGGCGTTGGACCTTCTTGGCGGATCTCGTGCGCGGCAGGCGTTCGATCTCGGGCGCGAAAGCGACGCCACCCGAGACCGTTACGGTCGCTCGCGCTGGGCGCAAAGCGTCCTCCTCGCGAGGCGGCTCGTTGAAGCCGACGTGTCGCTCGTACAGGTCAACTGGTGTCGAGTCGATGGCGAACCGAACGCGGGCAGTTGGGACACGCACGACAATCACAATGATCTGCTGAAGCGCTTCCTCATGCCGTGGATGGACCGGGCGTATTCGGCCTTGCTGACGGATCTATCGGAGCGTGGCCTGCTCGATGAAACGCTTGTGGTTTGGGTTGGTGAGTTCGGCCACACACCGAAATTCAATCCCCGCGCCGGTCGCGATCACTGGGGGTACTGCTTCTCGATCGCACTCGCCGGCGGTGGCGTTCGTGGCGGCGTTGTGCACGGCAGGTCCGACGGACATGCCGCGTTTCCGGTCAGCGGGCGCGTCGAGCCGCGCGATCTGCTGGCGACCGTCTTCCATTGCCTCGGCCACTCACCGGACACCGAGCTGCACGACACCGAGGGGCGCCCGATGCCGATCAGTCGCGGCCGCGTCATCGATGAGATTCTCTGAACCAAGTTGTTGCTCGAGAATCATCCGCGCCAGGTTGGGTGTCGAAGCAGGTTGTCGATCGCCTGGCGGACCGCATTCCAATCGGACCCGACGGAGAGCGGTTCGCCCAGGATGACATGGTTTCCGTGCAACGAGCTTGGCACCTCGCCGTCCGCGACATGTTGATGCACGCAGAGCACCGGCAGCAGAACGGCCTCAGGAATTGATGAGCGTAGAGTCTGCCAGGCGAGTTCAGCTTGCGGAGTGGCCCTAGGTCCCGTGACGGTGATCGCGACAACGTCGTGACCGCGGAGTGTCTTCGTTGCAGTCGCGGTTGCCGAGGCCCAGTCTGCCTCGCCCGACGTTCCCGCATGCAGCGCGATCAGGTTCGTGCGCCGTGACAGATACCGCAGGAACGGACTGCCCCGCGCATCGTCCGGTCCTTCGACAACAACGAACCGGACGTACCGATCGGTTGCCGAGATCACCAGTAACGCGTCTTCAGGCCGTTCGCAATTCGTGGCAAGGATGACCGGACCGTCGCTGGGCAGGTATTGCAGCCCGTGCATGTGCAGGTGATAGCGACCCTGCGACCTCAGCCAGAGCAACGAGCGCACGAGAAAGTCTGGAAGTTGTCGGCAAAGGACAAACAGCACCAAAACGGTGAACGCGCTCGCGAACAGAAAGAGAAACCGAGGAATCCGCAACTGGGTTTCCAGTTGCTGGGCGTATGCCTGCAGTGCTGCCAGGCCGACCGAACCCGGAACGGCTGCGTGGGCCGAGGTTCCCTGCATCGCTTTCAACCCGGACGTGAGGCACCAAAAGCCGCCGACCGCAAGTATCCCGCCCACGACGTTGAGGAAGTTGCTGGCGGCGATCAGGTTTCCCTTGGCTTCCTTCGGCGCCCGCTTTTGCAGCAACGTGTACAATGGCACGATGTAAAAACCTGCGGAAACGCCGATCAAGAACAGGCAGGCGACGACGATCCAGGTTTCCCGCGCGATCACGGCCGGTACCGCGGAGAACAGGATCATGCCGCAGGCTCCCAACGGGACCAGGCCCAGTTCGACCTTGTGGCCCGAGAGGTAACCGGCTGCGAGGCTCCCCAGGCCGACTCCAAATCCGACCATCGCAATCAGCAACGTGACACGCAACTCCGCCTGTTCCTCGCGACGCAGACTGGCGATGTGGAAGCCGAAAATCGACCTCCCGGCCGGCGGTGCCGGTGTCGCTTCGGCAGGAGTCTGAAGCTGGTTGATTCGCTGTTGAACGGTCTGCATTTCCTTCGTGATTTCGCCTTCGTACAGCAGAGTCTGTCGAAGGAACAGCGTCAGGAATGCCGCAAACGCGATCCCCATGATCGACAGCGACAGCGGTCGCGATCGGCGGAGAATGGCCAGATTGGCGAAAATCGGTTGCCACAGGTTCGTGCTCAATTGGCGATCCGGATCGGCGGCGGCCAGCGGTTCCATGAAGAAGCTGGTCAGCGTGCCAAGCAGCGCCAGGCCGAGGAGAAGTCCGCCGATCATCCATTCCCGGCCCGGCTCGATGTTCCCCGCCGAAATCCCGGAGCGGCAGAAGACGTACAAAATGCCCCCCAACGACGTGCCGAAAATCTGAGCCGTGAAGCTGGTACCTTCGAGCAACCCATTGCCGCGAGACAAGACGGTTGTGTGCAGTATCTCCGGCATCGCTCCGTACTTGGCCGGGACAAAAAACGTGCTGTGCAACCCCATCAAAAGCGTCGTTGACACGACCAGCGCCGAACTCACAAAGGCCAGTTGCGTCGCGGACCACGTTGTGACCAGGTGCGGCAGGCCGAGTCCCAGCAGCGCCAGCGACATCATCACGACTTCGGCCAGCTTCCAGAAGACGATGATGTTCCGTTTACTGAACTTGTCGGCCAGTACGCCTGCGATTGGCGAGAACACGAGGAACGGCGTGATGAAACACGCCGTGACCAGCGACAACACCGTCTCTTCGTTGAACCACTCCACGCGAGCGTAACGCACCAGCATGTCCGTGGCAAAAAAGATGGCCACGATGTGAATCGCCTGATCGTTGAACGTGGCGGTGAACTGGGCGAGCAACAAGCCCAGAAAAGTGCGATTCCACAATGAGTCCACGGTGGTTGTGGGAGTGTCGCCGGCGGCAGGAACGGAGGGGGCAGCGGTGTCGGCGGTGGCTTCGGGTTGCGGCTCAACCGGATTCGCTGGTGGCGGGATATTCAGGCTGCCGCCGGACGTCGGAAAGGAGCCTTCAGGGGCCGTAAGATCCCTGTGTTCCTTGCGAGGATGTGACATCTTCTTCCGTGCATGTCGAATTGGATTTCAGCGACGTGACGCCTGCGGCAGCATAACCGATTCGTGGTGGCGCGTCACCGGTGTCTGCGCTGCCGGACGTGCGGATTGTCCGGTCTCCGGGCCACGGTGAGACGGTGGCGGCCACACCTTCTCCTTCGAGGAATCTCGTCGCTTCCGGCGGTCACCATGAATCAAATTTGGCACCCGACGTTTCGCGACCTATCGTTTGCGTGGCATTGTGCAATCCCATCTCGCCATCAACAAACCTGCCATGACGAACTCTCTTGCACTCGACGACCCCTCGGCAACAGCGACGAAACTGCCGACCATCTGGTATCTGGAAGGTTTTTCCGACTGCGAGAGAGAAAGCAGCGTGCGAATTGCCCTTGGGCATTTCCCATTTTACGTCGGACGCAGCCCGGGACTGTCGCTCACGCTGAGCTCGTCGCAAGTCTCAAAGCGACATGCCACCATTGACAAGCGCGAGTCGGAATTGTGGTTGCATGACCTGGGGAGCAAGAACGGAACCGGCGTGAACGGGAAACGCATCACCGATCCGGTTCGATTGCAGAATGGCGACCGGATTCAGTTCGCCCAGCTTCAGTTCCACGTCGCTTGCGAAGGCGCGGAGTTGCCGCTGGCGGTGCCAACCGGCAGCACCGCCGAGTTGCAAACGGTCGAATCGCTGCTGAGTCAGATTCTGCAATCCGGCGACGTTGTGCCCCACTACCAGCCCATCGTTCGATTGTCCAACGGCACGCGACTTGGTTACGAGGTATTGGCGCGCACGAGCAATTCCGGGTCGCAACCGGCATCGGTCCTGTTTTACGCCGCGAAGCGACTTGGCGTCGAAGCCCAGGTCAGCGACCTTTGCCGTCGTGAGGGGCTGGCTCAGGGCAGGACTTTGCCCGGGCGGCCGACCCTGTTTGTGAATACGCACGCCACCGAGTTGGCTCACGTTCCGTTCCTGGAATCGCTTCGAAACTTCCGCGAGCAGGCGCGCGTGACGCCGATCGTGCTCGAAATCCAGGAGGCGCAGGTGTGCGATCCGGGAACGATTCGCGACCTCGTCCTCGTGGCCCGTGCCTACGGCCTGAAGCTCGCCTTTCATAACTTCGGCGGCAACGAAATCCGACTGCGCCAGTTGCTCGACTTCCAGCCGGACTACATCAAGTTCGACTACTCGCTGATTCACGCTGTGCACCAGGCTCCGCTTCATCGACAGCGTTTTCTGACCGACCTTGTTCAGCAAGCTCGCGCCGGCGGTGCGGGAGTTATCGCCGGGGGAGTTGAATCCCGCGAGGAGTTTTTCCATTGCCAACGTCTTGGATTCGACTTTGCGCAAGGGCTGTACGTTGGACGCCCGCTCGGTCGAGCCGACCTTCTGGCCTCCAACCTGAAGTCCAAGCTGACGCGCCCCAACTCGGCGCGGGCGTCGCTCGAAGCCTGCGGTTTCCTGGTCCGGGAAAGTAAACGATCAAGTGAACTGCCGGAGGACGGACGAGCCGCCAAGCGGGAACCCGTGGGCAATCGGGTCCGAACCGGGGCGCGCCGCAACCAGTCCGACGCACCCAATTTGCGGGCCGGACTCAAGGCAGCGGGAAATTTGAATGGCCGTGGCGATTCTCTCGTCAGGAATCGGCGAAATGCCGCGTCGGCCGGGACGTCGCGGAATGAGTTGAATCCAGTCGCCGGCTCCGTGGTGCGCATTCCCGGACGGTAATTAGATCGGCTTCCAGCGGAACACGGTCACGCGCCCGACTTGGATTTTGCATCGTCCAGGCTTCTCTGCGTCTCCTTGATGTACCCTTCGATATCCGTTTTCTTGATCGCCTGCTCGTAGTGCGGAACGGCCAGCTTCGGTTGTCCTACCTGGAGATAAACGTCACCCATCGCGCGATGCCAGAAATGAGCCAGCAGGTTGGACCGAGACTCCGGGCCGGCCGCTTCGGCTTTTCTTGCGGCGTCTTGAGCACGGGCCGAGTTTCCATTCTTGAGCCAGGCGACAGCCGCTTCCTTGTAAAACCAGGCGGCAACTTTCGGGTTGGCCACCGCCGTCGCTTCGTGCTGCTCGGCCACGTTCGAATCTGATCCGTCGGTGGGGTTCGTATTTGCCACTGAAGGCGACGCGGACGTGGAGGCGGCTCCGGACGGCGTCCCATTCGCCGCCATTGGAATTCGCGGCGCCGGTCTGGAAGGCGTGCCGGTGTCGGACTGACACACCTGCAGGTACTTCCGCAGAGCCGGTTTGAAACTCGTGAAGTGATCGCCGGCGATCGACTCCACCGTCAGCAGCGAATCCGCTCGCGCTTCGGCTTTCGCAAGATTCACCGCCAACCGCAGCTCGTCCGCGTCCCCGATGTAGGCATGGTGCTGACGTTGCATGTCCTTGATGTTGCCCAGCAGGATGCGCAACTTGCGCTCTACAGGATTCGACTGGTCGAAAGGCACGATGTCCGACCAGCCGACAAACGTCGCCTCCGGGTACAGTCCGCCGGAACTGCCGCAGTGTCGCAGCGGCACGTCGTCGTGCAGCGAAAGCAGACACGAGATGCCTCCGCCGACGCTGTGCCCGAACGCGTACACGCGATCGCCGTCCACGTATGGTTGCGCGGCGACCCATCTCACCGCCGCTTTGGCATCGTCGATCTCGTGCCAGAACAATTCGAAGTTGCCCGGCTGTCCGTTCTCTCCGCGCAGCATCGGAGCCATCACGACGAACCCCGCCTGCCGAAACGGGTCGCACGCCGAGAAGTCGTCGCCGCCGAACGCGAACCCGCCGTGAAAGAACACAAATGCCGGACTTTTTGCCCCGCCAGTTGCGTTGGGCTTGCCGACCCAGGCCTTGAGTTGCAGCGCGCCGGACGAGAACCTCACCTGCTCGACTCCGGTGGGAGGCGACTCCGGCTGCCAGTCCTGCGGTGCCGGCCCCTGCTTCAGAAGCTTCGTTTGGAATGCGGCTTTGCGCTGGAGGTACGGCTGCGACGAATCGGCCGCCACCGGCGATGCCGATCCGCCACCGCTCGGCGCTGCGCCCGCGGCCCGGCCGGCTGCGGGATCGAACGAATCGAAGAACTTCTGCTGGTCCGCCGGTCGCGGGCTGGTTTTCTTGGTGATGAACTCCAGCGCGAATAGACTGTCGCCGCACAGGTAAAACCGCATCGAGTTGTGCAGGTCGTTGATCTCCAGTTCGATCTGCCGGCCGGGGAAATTGCGAAACGTGATCGGAGTTTGATTGACGATCCGCGAGCCAGGCCTCGTGCGTTCGAGTTCGCCACCGACATTGTTCAACACCAGATCGGCCACGCCCGGCTGACTCAGCTCCGCCCCGATCTTGCTGTACGCCACGCTGCACGCAAACTGTCGCGACTCGCACGCGTACTCGTTCACCATCACGCTCCCCTGGAATTGAGTCTTGGTTTTCGGCGGCGATGGCATTTGAATTCTGAAGGACGAGTCGGGTGGAGTAAACTCAATCCACTCGCCGCCTCCGCCGAGATTCGCGAATCCGCCGCCGAGCTTGCCCAGCCCGCGCACGACGTTGAACGCGATCGCGAAAGCCACAACAAACCCGATCAAACCGGCTCCGATCTTCACCGCCGTTCCCACAGACGACTTGCCGCCGGTTTTGGTCGCTGTCGAACGCGGTTTCGCCTTCGCCCGCAGCGTGGGCGGCAGCGGTAGATCGGATTCGACGACGGCGTCCCCTTCCGTGCCGGAATCGAGCACCGCGAGAAAATCATCCTCGACAGGGTCCGCTTTCTTGGCCGGCACCCGGATGGCCGTGCCGCAATCCTTGCAATTCAGCGTCTTCCCGGCCGCCGCATCCTTGAGCCGATACTCCTGACCGCAGTCGTGGCATCGAACCGTGATCGCCATCGCACGTCTCCCGGTTTCATTTCGAGGACGACGTCGCGGCCGGTGAGGCATCCGGCGACGACTAAACAACCACGCCATGTTGGAAGTATTTCTTCACCGCGTCAACCACATCGTCGACGGTGACCTTCTCGAGCCGCGCGGGGATAAGTTCGATCGTGGTCGAAGCCGAGGAGACGCAGGTTCGGATCGGCCAGACAATGCGCGAAATGTCGAGCGCCTATCAAAATGGCGATCTGTGGTCGTCAGCCCACTGATCAATCGGCTGACCCCGGCCGATTGGCGTCATTGTGTTAGTGACTCTGACAAACTCCTGCGGGAGACGATTGTACGGCACCGCCTGACGTACTCGCGACGCGCTGCGGTCAATTGACAAGCGAGGGATGCGGGTTATCATGGGCGTCAATCTCTCATGTCTTGGCGGCTGCGTTGCGGATCGAGTCTGGGGTTTCATCATTGAAGGGGCACGCTCGTGAACCTCCTTGAGAACTCTCCACCGCCCGAAGTGCGCAGCGCCCTCAGCCCGATTTCATGGGGCAACACACTTGCAGTCGCCGCGTTGATTGCGGTCTCGATCCTCGGTGGCGCATCACTTTACTGTGGTTCCCTGAAATCTGGGCTTGCGTTGCTGCGCGGGCAATCGGTTTACTTTTCCTCGAACGAAGTCATCCTTGGAACAGTATCACCGGGCCAGGTTTCTTCAGGTTGGTTTGAGCTCGCCAATCTCACTTCGCGCACGGTCACCATTTACGGTGCACACAAACATTGCGAATGTGCAATTGTATCCGATTTGCCCGTTGAGATTCCTCCTCGAACTCACGCCAAGATTTGGTTCAGTGTATCCACGAGCCAAGGTGAACTTCGTTCGGTTGTTTCTACCGTGGTTGACCTGTTCGTCGACGTGCCTGAGTCGCCTATCCCGTTGACGCTCACCGTGAATCTGGACCACGCTGGAAGTTAGTCCGGGTGTTTTTCCCGTTGCCCCTTTACCAAAGGAGTCCTCATGATTCGGATGATCACACTGGTTGCAAGGTTGGTCAATGCAACATCTGCCTCGCTACTCATGGTCGGTTGTTTGTCGATTTTCACTGCTCCCGTGAAGGCTGACATCAACGATGATTTGTTGCTGGCCGCTTGCACAAATGACGATGGGACAACGTGCTCGTCGCTCGACGATGAATGCAAAGGCACTGACGGGACCAGCCACAAGGGAGACAAGTGCAATAAGTCCAATACTGCATGTGGGTGTGACACCACAACACAAGGTTGCAGATGCTCAAAGTGATGAAGGCCAGGGATCACAGTCGAGGCTACATTCATGAATAATAAACTACTGGCGCGAGCCCGATACGCAGCCTGCGTGGGGATCGCGTTGGCGATGTCGCTACTCGAGTTCGGAATGGGTTCCGCGTTTTCCGACCAAGATTCGCTGAAACGTCGATTCGACGCGGAGTATGAATCCGCGATAAGGCGATTGGAGTTGGTCTACCGTAATATCCAGATGGATATCGCCGGCCGCAAGTACTCCGATGGGAATCTGCGAGAGGAGCGAACAATTACCTTCCTTGCAGGCGAAGATCGCCTGAGAGCAGATGTTGAACGTGTGGGAGACTTGTCGAAATCCGTATATGTTGCCTCGCCCAGCCTGTCGTTCGACCTGAAGCGGAAGACGCCTGGGTCCGCATTCGAAATCAGTGAAGCGGACACAACGATGGCTTTGCATATCCAAAATTCCGAGTGGATTAGGCGAAATTGCAAGTTGCCATTCGCGGCCGTCTCAATACTTGAACGACCCATATCGGAATTCATGAAAGACAAGCAATTTCAAATCACTGGGATCACGGAGATACCCAGTCGTGGCAGTGATGGCGCGAACGATGTCCGTGTGGACTGGAAGAACCCATTTCAAGACGATCAAGGCAATGTCCGCAATCGAGGCGGCTGGTTCTTATTCAGCCCTGCACGTGGCTGGGCGCTGAAAGAGTATGAATTCTGGACTAAGGATCCCAAGCAGGTTCGATTGCGCGGCGAGATCGAATATGGCGAAGTTGTGAATGGTGTCCCCATCCCCAAGAAGGCTACACTCCTCAGTGTGCGCAACGACGCGGAGGCAGTTCTGTTGGAAAGTCAGGAACTCGTGAGATTTCGAGTTGGGACTTCACCGAGTTCGGAATTCCAATTGGCCAACTTCGGAATTCCAGATGCTGTCGTTGCGGGAAACCACCACGGGGCGGGTTCCGGGAGAATCCTCGTCCTGCTTGGTGTCATAGGACTGATTGCCTCCGTGCTGGTGTTGTTCCTCGTGCGTCGTCGTGCGGGGCGGGCTGAGTGAACCGCGAGAAGTGTGCGGGTCCGTCGGATGTTGTTACCCTGGAACAGCGCCAGCGCGTTCGTTTCCAATCAGTGAGCGAACTGAGCCTGAACACGGAAGGCAAAGTCGTGTCTTGCAATTACCGAGTGCGCGGTGGGATGACACTGATCGAATTGCTGGTGGCCATCGGTATCATCAGTAGTCTCATCGCTTTGTTATTGCCTGCCGTTCAAAAAGCCCGAGAAGCGGCGCGTCAGGTACAGTGCAAAAGCAACCTGAGACAGATCGGGCTGGCACTCCACAACTACCATGATGCTCATCAAGCCTTTCCAATCGGGAGCACGAGCGGCGTTACCGTTGCGGGAAAGCCCGGCGGCCACGGAGCATGGGGATGTGCGGCATTCCTGTTACCCTGGCTTGAGGAGCGCGCGGCCTACAATACTGTAAACTTCGAGTCCACTAATTGCTGTGCTTACATCCGCGCCCAACAAATCGCCGTGCCGCGTAGGCCCGATCCGGCATCGAAGCCCTACCGCCTTCTCATTTGTCCGAGTGATCCTATGGGATTTGAACTACTCCCTCACGGCTCGAACAATACATTCCCTTGTGGCGATCTGTACCCGGGTAGCTACTTGGGGGTAAGTGGCGACAAAAATGACAACTGCCAAGGCACGACTCGCGGCAATGGGAGCTTTTTCACTTTGAGTTCCGTCCGGTTTTCTCATATCACCGACGGCGCATCGCAGACCTTGGTTATTGGTGAACGTGGGCTGCCCACCGATTTGGCTTGGGGTTGGCTGATCTGCGGCGGCAACGAGTGCGAGCACTACATCTCGACCGAACGCGGATTGCATCATGGCTATGTCGGCCCCGGCGTGTTCGGCAGCAATCAACGCTTTTGGAGTTGGCACGCGGCCGGGACGCATTTTCTGTTCGCGGACGGGCGCGTTCGATCGCTGAGCTTCGACATGGACACCACGACGTTCAAGCGGCTGTCCACTCGCGCGGGCAACGATGTTCCCGGCAACTATTGAGGGGAATCTCGCCGCAGTTTGAGTGTGGGATCGGGCAAACAACGGTCGAGAAGGCGAGTTTTGAACGGAACTCGGGTAAACGACGGCTGAGAGGCCGAGTTTCGGACAAAACTCGGGTAAACGACGGACTGGAAGCCGAGTTTTGTGCAAAACTCGGACGCACGAGACTGCTGGAAATGAAGTTACGTCAATCCTGCCTGTTTTGACTGGAAAGGGGTCGTCATGGGAGCCAATCCGCTGCCGGGGAAGATTGACGAGTTGTTTACTCTCGCCGAAGACATGGCGGACGGGTTGCACACGCACGAGGTGGCGGTGGGGATCAAGCAGAATCTCGAAGCGGCCATGCGCGCGGCGTTGACCGATTGTCAGACCAAGGAAGACACATTCAAAACAGCCTGGGCCACGAAGAAGGGGAAGACGAAGGATCAGACCATCGCGGATTCCAATGGCAAGGCGTTCATCGGCAAGGCTCGCAATGTGCTCGTGCCGTACCTCGGCGTGACGTGGTCGGACGATTGGGCGCCGACCGGGTTCCCGAATCAATCGACCGGCGTCCCCTCGACGCTGGCCGAACGGCAGGCGTTGCTCCTGTCGTTGAAAGCGTACTTCACCGCGAACGCGGCGAAAGAGAATGCTCCGCTGGGAGTCACGGCCGCTAACGCCGACACGCTGTTCACCGCCCTCTCCGACGCGCGCAGCGCGGTCAATCAGGCGCTCACGGATTTCAATCAGAAGAAGGCCGCGCGCGACGCCAGCGAAACCGCGCTGCGGAAACGGATGCGCGGGCTGGTCGAAGAACTCACGCAACTGCTCGATGCACTCGACCCGCGTTGGTATGCGTTCGGCCTCGTCCCTCCCGGATCAGAGGACACGCCCGACCAGCCGACCGGCCTCGTGCTCACCGCCGGCCCGCCCGGCACCGTCTACGCCGATTGGGCCGACGCCCCGCGCGCCACCGGCTATCGCGTCGAAACTCAAATCGTCGGCGTCGATCCCGACTTCCAACTTTTCATGAGCGTCACCGACAGCGACGCCACGCTCACCGGTTTGCCCTCCGGCGCGACCCTGAAAGTCCGCATCATCGCCACCAACGACCAGGGCGACGAAAGCCCGCCCAGCGAAGTCAAGCAGATCGTGGTGCCGTGAGCAATGAGCCGGGAATTCAAGCATGATCTCGCCGGGATACGGCTCTAGCGTCTCGGAGCGTCGGTTAGCGACGACGGGCAGATGCGGAAGCCGCGATCGATCGTCCCCGGCGTCGGCGGATAAACTCCGCCGAGATGCAGGTCCGAGATGACATAGATTTGTCGCGACACGCGACCCATGCGTGTGACCTCACTTCTCACTGTCCATTCGTGAAACGGATCACGACCAGTGTACGGTCGGCGGGCGATTCGTCTAGGGTGAGCCGACTGACTGCGTCGCGAATTGGCTCAGGCGGTGCCGAGGTATTCGACGACAAGCGACCCCATGTCGTGCGTGCTGACGCTCGGGCCGCCGGCAGCGATGTCTTTCGTGCGGTGGCCGGAAGCGAGCACGGCGTCCACGGCGGTTTCGATGGCGGCGGCTTCGCGGTCCAGCTTCAGGGAGTGGCGGAGCAGCATGGCGGCGGCGAGGATTGTCGCGAGCGGGTTCGCGATCCCCTTCCCCGCGATGTCCGGCGCTGAGCCGTGGATCGGTTCGTACAGACCCGGGCCGGGTGACCCAAGCGACGCGGACGGCAAGAGGCCCATCGAGCCGGTGAGCATCGAACCTTCATCCGTCAGGATGTCGCCGAACATGTTTTCCGTCACGACCACGTCGAAGTCTCGCGGCCGGCTGAGCAGGTGCATGGCCATCGCATCGACGAGCACGACGTCGTATTTGAGGTCGGGGAACTCCTGCGAAACGAGCTTCGCCGAGACGCTGCGCCACAGTCGAGACGCCTCGAGCACGTTGGCCTTGTCCACCATGGTCAGTTTCTTGCGGCGTCCGCGGGCGGCTTCGGCGGCCATGCGCACGACGCGTTCGATCTCGGCCGTGTTGTAGATCATCGTGCTGTACGCTTCCTCGCCGCTCGGATGCGGCCGGCGCCCCGATTCGCCGAAGTACAGCCCGCCCGTCAGTTCGCGCAGGAACAGGATGTCGGTCCCATCGATGATCTCGCGCCGCAGCGGCGACGCCTCGAGCAGATGACGCGACGGCTTGATCGGTCGCAGGTTGGCGAACAAGCCGAGTTCCTTCCGCAGCTTGAGCAGCCCGGCTTCGGGTCGAGTTTTCGCGTTCGGATCATCCCACTTCGGACCCCCGACGGCACCGAGCAGCACGGCGTCGGCCGATCGACAGGCGGCGAGCGTTTCGTCGGGAAGCGGCGTCCCGTGGCTGTCGATCGCGTTGCCTCCCATCGGGCACGTCGCGAACCGGAACCGATGCCCGAACCGGCTGGCCACGACATCCAGTACGCGCACCGCTTCGATCACGACCTCGGGGCCGATGCCATCTCCGGGCAGCAACACAATGTTCGCATCCACGATGTCCATCGCCTTTCATGACCAAATCCGCCGCTCCTCACCGGGTGCGAGGGTCTGGTTGAGGGGGCCATTGGCAAATACCGTCCCCGTTCAATTCACGGCGCCGCGCTCGGCAACGCGGCCGAATTTAGCACTGCCACGGATCGAACGCCAGCGCGCCGTCGAGTCGAATCGGTAGCACCGACGTCTTCCGTTCGATCACGTTGTCCGGTGCAACCCGCAGGTGCGTCACACGTCAACAACGGGAGGCACTCCCAGGTGGGCCGTGTTTCAAGTCGTCCGATCGAGGCACCGATAAAAAGAGTGTCACGGACTCCAATGCCGCGCCGTCGTGCGCGCGGCTGCTCGGAATCCAACCTGACGTTCGCAGGTGAGCCAATGCTTCGATCATTCTTCTTCGCGATGGGACTGTTCACACTCTCCTGGGGAACCACGTTCCTGTTCGTGGACAAGATGGTCCTCAACATTGAAGCCCAGGCCGATACCGCACGCCAGGACACCTTCCGCGGCGTGTTCACTTCGACGAACGAAGACAAGAAGCGCGTGTTCGATCCTCCCGATTGGGCCGCGTTCAGCCTGATTTCGTTGGGCGCAGTGACGATGCTCTACTCCGCCGCGCTCCCGCAGAAGTCGTAATCACGCGGCGGGAATTCGTTCCGCGCCGGATGCGTCGGCTGGCTTGACCACTCTCCCGCGTCGGGATAGCTTGTCCCCCGTGGTCGTTCGCGGGTGTAGCTCAATGGTAGAGCGGCGGCTTCCCAAGCCGCATACGAGGGTTCGATTCCCTTCACCCGCTCTCCAAGTCCGGCCGATCTCGCCGAGGTCGGAACCAATCGCATTCGGCCGCAGCCCGATTCATCAACCGAATCGGGCTGTTTCATTTCGCCAAACCCGCTCCGCTGTGGCGACGCGACAACGCCTGCCAGACCGCGAACACGATCACGCCCGACAGCACCACGGCCAACGCCGCCACTCGCGTTTTCAGGTTGGACGATCCAAACACAAAAAACCAGCCGCACAGCGCGATCAGGCTCGGCAGCGGATAGAGCTTCATGCGGAACGGCAAAGCCACGTCAGGACGTTTTCGTCGCAGCCAGTCCAGCGCGGCGATCTGTGCGACGAATTGGATCAGGATGCGCACCGTGACTGCCGCGTCGATCACGACTTGAAGCGGCAGGAAACAGAACACGGCCGTCAGGCCGCCCAACGCCAGCAGCGACCAGGTCGGGTAGTGACCTCGCGCGTCAAGCTGTCCGAAGACGGGGAAGAAGTCGCCGTTCCGAGCAGCGGCAAACGGGATGCGGGAGTAGCCCAGCGTCATCGCGAACACGCAGGCCACGACGCTCCACAGGATCAGCGCGGTGAACGTCACCGCGACCGGCCGTCCAAACAGTCGCTCCATGAAGTCGGCGGCGATCGTCTGTGATTTCATCGCCTCCTGCCACGGCACAACCGCGATGATCGCCGTGTTCATGGTCAGGTACAACACGGCGATCAGCACAACGGAGATCAAGACGGCTCGCGGAATCGTGCGGCCGGGGTCGCGCACTTCTTCTCCCAGATGGCAGACGTTGTAGTAGCCCAGATAATCGTAGATCGCGATGGTCATCGCTCCGCCCAGCCCAGCCAACGGCGAGCGAGTTGCCTTCGGCCCGAAGACGTCGGCAGGCCAGGTGAGCAACCGGTAATCGAAGTGCATCAATCCTGAGACAATCACCGTCAGCACGGTCAGCAGCGTCCCCGCCACCAGCACGACACTGACCCAGCCGACGACGCGCGTGCGCCGGCAGAGAGCCAACGTGACCGCAATGGCACATCCCGCCGCCATGCACTTCACGCCCAGCGGCAAGCCGCCGGAAGTGTTCTGACTCTGGAACACCGGGAACATGTACAGCACGTAAGGAGCCGCGCCGATATACCCCGACGCGAGTTCCAACGTGCCGCTCACGAGAAACTGCCAGATGAACAGGAACGGCATCAGCCGACCCCACCACGAATTCGTGCGGCCGAACGTCTCGCGGAGAAAGTGATACGTCCCACCGCTGCCGGGGAGTGCCGCTCCGAGTTCGCTCCAGACCAGCCCGTCGCAGATGACGAGTACGGCCGCCGCCACCCACGCGATCAGCGCGTGCGGTCCATTCATCGCCGCGATGAACCCCGGGATCGTGATGAACGGCCCAATCCCCACCATGTTCGACAAGTTGAGCGACGTCGCCTGCAACAGGCCGAGGCCGCGATCAAGGTGAGGTGTGCCGTTGGAGGGCATGCTTATTCCTCCCTTCGCCCCCGCAGGGGGAGAGGGGTCGGGGGTGAGGGGGTGGACGCGGGAAATGACGAATGACGAAATCCGCATGTCGAAAGAATACCGAATATCGAAGCACGAAATCACGGATCGCAACCGCTGTGCTTCGTCATTTGGGATTCGTCATTCTTTCGTCATTCGAGCTTCGTCATTGACTCGGCCCTCTCCCCGTTCCAGGGCGAGGGAGCTTACGGTATCGGAGGCTTTTCCCGCCGGTAGCTCAGATCCAACAGTTCCATCGGATGCGCCACCCACACGTCGCGGCCGGCGGCACGCAGCGCGGCTTGAATCTGCATCGAGCAGCCGACGTTGCCGGTGACGATCACCTGCGGATTTGTTTCGAGCAGGTTTTTCAACTTGCGTTCGATCAGGCGGTCGGACATTTCGGGTTCGGTCAGGTTGTAGCTTCCGGCGGCGCCGCAGCAGATTTCCGGTTCGGCCATCGGGATCACGGTCAGACCGGGAATCTTCGCCAACAGGTCGCGCGGCTGCTCGCGGATTTTCTGGGCGTGCACGAGGTGGCAGGCGTCCTGGTACACGGCCCGCAGCTTCACTTCGCCCGGCGGTGGAACCAGCCCGAGTTCGGCCAGAAACTCCGAGGCGTCGCGCACCTTGCTGACGAACGCGCCCAGTTTCGCGGCGAGTTGTTCGTTGTCGGGCTCGAGTTCGTGCGCGATGTGGGCATAGTCCTTGAGCATCGAGCCGCAGCCGGCGACGTTTACGATCACGGCGTCGACGCCCGCGGCATCGAACACGGCGGCGTTCGTACGGGCCATCTGCATCGCCGGGGCATCGGCACCCGAGTGATAATGAATGGCCCCGCAGCACACCTGCCCGCGCGGGATCACGACTTCGCACCCGTTGTGCTGGAGCACGCGAGCCGTCGCCCAGTGCGTGTGCCGGAAGACCGCGTCCGCCACGCAGCCGGTGAAGAGCGCGACCCGCGCTCGCTTCGGTCCGATCGCCGGCAGCACGTCCGGCAACCGCGAGCCTCCCGGCTTGAGTTTGGGAAGCAGCCGCTGCATGCGACGCAACCGCAGCGGAAGCAACTTCAACAGCCCAAGCCGTTCGGCCAGCTGGTCCAGCCCCAGCCATTGCATCAGCTTGGCGGGGAGCAATGCCAGCCGCATGCGCATTGCGTACGGAAACAGGCCGTACAGAATCACGCGATGAAACCAGTCCGCGTTCTTCGCCCGACCCTGCGTCGCGTCCGCGTGCCGTTGGCTCGCGCGGAACGGTTCAATCAGCCGGCCGTACTGCACGCCCGACGGACACGCCGTCTCGCAGGCTCGGCAGTCGAGGCACAAATCGAGGTGACGTTCCACGCGCGGGGACAGGTCGAGCCGCCCGTCCACGACCGCGCGCATCAGGTAAATTCGCCCACGCGGCCCGTTATTCTCGTCCCCCGTTTCGAGATACGTCGGGCACGCCGCCGTACACAGGCCGCAGTGAACGCAGTCGAGGAACTTGTCGTATTCAATTTCGCCTCCGATCCGCGCGGGTGCGGAGGAGTCGGCGGCGGTGGTTGTGGTGGGCATGAGCAATCAAAATGTGATCGGACTCCTCCCCTCTCCCCACCGGGGGAGAGGGAGTTACGAGAGGATATCCAGAAACCTCCCCGGATTCAGCCGACCGAGCGGATCGAGCTGGTCCTTCAAGCGTTTCATCAGCGGCCACGATGGCTCCGGATCGCCCCACACGCGGAGATCGCGTTTCCAGGTCGCGTCGCAGTTGAGGACGATCAGGTTTCCGCGGCACGACCGCGCGAGTTGCCTGAGCGGACCGATGATCTCCGCGGCCGCCGCCGCTGTCGTCACGCCGTCGGGGAGTTCTCCGAGGACGATGCCGTTCCCGGCGTGAGCCTGCACGGTGACGCCGGCGTGCGAGGCCCGATCGACAAACTCGACGGTTCGCGAAGGAAGCAGGTTGGCCTGAAACGTTAGCGGCTCTTCGGCGGCCGTTTGGAATTCCGTGAGCGCAAACCACAGCCGAGTCGCATCGCCCCCGGTGACGTTGATCATTTCGCGCGGGTTGAACGCGAACACTTCGGCGCGGAGCGCGTCCAGTTGCCATTGCGTTTCGCGCGGGGTGCCTTCGACGCCGGCGCACAGCACCGGCGTTTCGTGCGGCAGGTCGAGGCCCGACTCGGATGCGATCGCGGCGGCTCCACGCTGGTCGAACACTTCGAGCGCGACCGGCCGGGCGGCGGAAGTGGTCAGCCGCTGCAACACGTCGTCGATCGTGTTCAACTTGTCGAACGGCAGCCACACGAGCGCGGTGGCGTCGGGTTCGGGCTTCAGTTTCAGCGTGACCTGTGTCACCACGGCCAACGTGCCGAGCGAACCGATCAGCATCTTGCACAGATCGTAGCCGGCCACGTTCTTGACCACGCGGCCTCCGGCCTTGAACGCCGTGCCGTCGGCGGTCACCGCGGAGATTCCGATCACGTAGTCGCGCAGCGTGCCGAGGCCGTACCGCCGCGGACCGCTCGTGTTCGTGGCGATGGCTCCGCCGAGGGTCGCCCGGTGCGACTGAGCCACATCGACCGCCAACCGCTGTCGCTCGCCGCGCAGAGCGGACGCCAACTCATCCAGCCGGATGCCGGCTTCGACGGTGATCGTCATGTCCCGCGCCGGGTAATCGACGACGCGATTGAGCGCGGTCGTCGAGAGCACGGCCCCGGGCTGATCGAACGCGTATCCAAACGTCCACGCCGTGCGACCGCCCGCCGGGTAGATGGCCCGACGCGGGCCCCTCGCGTTCGCCGTCAGCAGCGCGGCGAGTTCGTCCTGAGTGGCGGGCTGGAGTTCTTCGAGGTCGGACATGGATTGATCGGCATTGTTTAACCCGGAGCCAGCGGCGACGGCGATTGGAAATCTCTTTGCTCACGACGCGCCGTCGCCGCTGGCTCCGGGTTAAACAATTCACACGGCGGCGCGTCTCCCGGGGTGGGTGCGGTGGATTTCCTCGGTGCCGCAGGCTCCGGCGGTGGGGAGCATTTTCAGCGGGCTGCACAGGCCGCCGGAGTTGAACGTGTCGCGGACGCGGGCCATCACGGCGAGATCGGCCGGGGCGAACAAGCGGGACATGAAACTGATCTTCTCCACGCCGATCCCGTGTTCGCCTGTCACGCTGCCTCCGAGGTCGATGCACCTGTTCAGGATTTCGTCGCTGGCCTGGAGCACGCGGTAGACTTGATCGGCATCCCGCTCGTCGAACAGCAGAATCGGATGGATGTTGCCGTCGCCGGCGTGGAACACGTTGACGATCCGGATGCCGTGCCTGGCTCCCGTCTCTTCGATGAATTTCAAAACGTCCGGCAACTTCGTTCGCGGGACGACGCCATCCTGCGTGCAGAAACTCGGGCTGAGGCGGCCGATGGCACCGAACGCCTGCTTGCGGCACTTCCACAGCAGCAGCCGTTCCTTCGGCGTGTTCGCCGTGCGCACCTCGCGGGCTCCGGTTTGCTTGCAGAGTTCGATGATCTTGCGCGCCTCCTCGTCCACCGCCACTTCCAGGCCGTCCACTTCGATCAGCAGCACGGCCGCGGCGTCGAGCGGGAAGCCGAAATGGAACGCGGCCTCGACCGCTTCGATGATCCCCTGATCCATCAGTTCCAGTGCCGCCGGGACAATGCCGGCACCGATGATCTTGCTGATCGTCTGCGTGGCATCGGCGACCGAGTTGAAGATGCCGAGCATGGTCCGGTACGCGGCCGGATCGCGTGTCAGCCGGACGATAACTTTCGTGCAGATGCCGAACGTCCCCTCGTTGCCGACGAACAGCCCCGTCAGATCGTACCCCGGCGAATCTTCGCACGGCCCGCCGATCTCCACGACCGACCCATCCGGCATGACCATCTCGGCGCCGAGGACATGGTTCACGGTGACGCCGTACTTGAGAGTGTGCGGCCCGCCGGAGTTCGTGGCGAAGTTCCCGCCGATCGTGCAAGCTCCCTGGCTCGACGGATCGGGTGCGTAGTGATGCCCGGTGCCGAGCTGTTTCAGATGGTTGGTGAGATGCACGTTGACTAGGCCCGGTTCGACGACGGCGAAGCGGTCGCGCACGTCGACTTCGATGATCCGCCGCATACGAGTCAGCGAGATCATTACGCCGCCACCGACCGGCAGGCAGCCACCCGCGAGGCTCGTCCCGGCCCCACGCGGCACGAACGGGATGCGGTGCTCGTTGCACAACCGCACGATCGCCACCACTTGCTCGGTCGAGGTCGGGAACGCGACGACGTCGGGCCGGTTCTTCTCGATCGTATAGCCATCGCACTCGTAGACGGTCAGTTCGTCCGATTTGGTCAGCAACCCGTCGTCACCCACAACCGCCCGCAAGCGACGAACAAATTCATCCGTGACCGGCGCGTGAGGCAACTTCGGCGCGGCGAAGGAGGGGTGGTGCGTACCACGCGGCGCAGCTCCGGCTGGAACGGGGTGTGCGATGTCAGCAGTCGCGGTGGCGGTGGCCATTGGTGCGATCAAAACGTGATGCGACGCGGGGGCGGGATGTCAACATTCGATTGTAGAGGCGGTGCTGAAACATGGAAAGCAACTCGAAGCGTCAGCGAGGGCGTCCGGGAATCAAACTCGGCGAACCCCTCGCTGACGCTTCGGGTTACTTTGGTGAAGAGTTTCTGAGCACGAGCCAGAGTTGCGTCCAACCGAGCAGCCACTGGGCCGCCGTCAGCAGCAGGTACAAACGATGCTGGTCGTAGAAGTCGGCGGCGTTGATCGACTGCGTTGTTGGATCGAGACCAGCGGTCAAGCGGCCGTGCTGGAGGAACAGAAGGGCTTGCACGAGTGCGAGCGCCGACCACGTCAGCCAGAACGATCGGCAGCGCGTGCGGATCGCGTGCGCGAGCAGCATCGCCAGCACGCAGACTCCGATAAGGTTGAGCGACGCGGTGGCACGCTGCGTGGCAAATCCCTGTGGGACGCTGCCAAACATTTTGATGCCGACGGGGACGACAAACGCCGCGTAAAACGTCAGCCCGCCAATCCAGACGGCCAAGCCTGAGACGAGCGAGAACCGCACGAGGTCGTGGACGAGTCGTGGCTCGCGGTTCGCTGACGTGGCAGACGTGGTCGGCTCAGGCATCCGAAGCGGTGCGGGGAGATCGTGTGATTTCGGACGTCAGTAACTGAGGCCGCTCTTGCGGACGTGGACCATCGGCGATTCTTCGTGGAGCGATTCGCCGACGCCGGCGCCGAGGATTTCCAGCAGATAAACCACGTGGTCCGCCGAATCGAACTGGCCCGCGACGCGGCATTCGAGGTAGCCAAGCGCGTCGGAAAGTGCCGGCAGGCCGGTGGCCGGACCGCGAGTGAATTCGAGCGTGTGGAACGCCGGCTCGTCTTCCTTGAAGCCGCGGCCGAAGTGGCCGAGCAGATTCTTTTCAGCCTCGCCGAGCAGATTGAGCACCGCGAACGGCCGCTTCTGCAGCCATTGATTTACGTACCGTTCACGCTTGACGGCCGCGGTGATTTGCGGCGGGTCAAACGACGCCTGCTGGACCCAGCTCGCCAGCATCCCCGTTTCGCGGCCGGTGTCATCGCCAACCGTGAGCACGAAGATGCCGCTGGGGATGCGCCCCAGCACCTGAGCGATGGGCGTATGATGTTTGTCCTGGTTCATGCACTAAAAGCTACCGAGATCCGCGCTCGCGGGGAAGTACTCGCGATCCATGTCGGCGAGCGGGCTGTAGTTTTGGAAGCGCATGGACTCTTTGCTGAACGTGAGTTTGACGATCCCCGTTGGGCCGCTGCGGTGCTTGGCCACGATGATTTCGGCGAGGCCCGGGTTGTCTTCGGGGTCGTACATCTCCGGCCGATGCAGGAACATGACCAGGTCGGCGTCTTGTTCGATCGCGCCGCTCTCGCGCAGGTCGGCCAAGCGCGGACGCTTGTCTTCGCGCAATTCCACGCCGCGGTTGAGCTGCGCCAGGGCGATCACCGGCACGGACAGTTCTTTCGCCAGAAACTTGAGCCGCCGGGTGATGCCGGCGATCTGCTGTTCGCGAGGCGCCCGCCGATCCTCCGGTTCGATCAGTTGGAGGTAGTCGATGATGATCAGCCCCAGCTTGTGACGCCGCTTGAGCCGCCGGCAGACCGCCGAGATTTCAGCCATGCTGCGTCCCGGCAGATCGTCGATGAAGATCGGCAGTTCGCTGAGTTCGTGCGACACCTGCAACAACAGATCGCGATCGTTGTCGGTCAGGTCTCCCTTGCGAAGCTTGTGGACCTGCAGTTTCGCGCGGATGCAAAGGAACCGCTCCGTCAGTTCCAGCTTCGATTGCTCGAGGCTGAAGATCACGACCCCCGCGTGAGACAATTCGGCAGCCGCTTCGGCCACGTTCACGACGAACGCGGTCTTTCCCACGCTGGGTCGTGCCGCAAGGATGATCAACTCCGATGGCTGCAGTCCGTTGGTTTGGGTGTCGAGGTCGACAAACCCGGTGGTCAGGCCGTTGATCGCACCGGCGTTCGCCATCCGGTCGTTGATCCGGTCGAACGTGTCGAGCAGGATCTCGCGCAGTTCCAACTTGGTGCCCGTTTCCTGTTCTTCGAGGATCTTGAACACCGAGCGTTCGGCCCTGGCCAAAAGTTCCTGCGTGTCGTCGGATTCCTCGTAGCTGGACTTGAGGATGTCGGTGCAGGCATAAATCAGCGACCGCAGCATCCATTTGTCGCGTACAATGCCGGCATAGTATTTCGCGTGAGCGGCGTGTGGGACGCTGTGGAGCACTTCCAGCAGATATCGCACGCCGCCGACTTCCTCAAGTTCGCCATGCTTGTCGAGCGACTCGGCCAGAGTCACCGCGTCGATTCCGCGAATGCCTGCCTCGTACATCGTGTGGATGGTCCGGTAAATCTTCTGATGCGCATCCAGATAGAAGTGATCCGCCTGCAAAATGTCCGCCACCTCGTCGATGGCGTGGTTTTCGAGGAGGATGCTGCCGAGCAAGCCGCGCTCGGCGTCAAGGTTTTGTGGAGGAACGCGCGACGGCAGGTCAGCGGACATGGGGAACCTCCTTACTCACCCACATGGAATAGTCCCCCTCTCCTTTTTGGGGAGAGGGGTTAGGGGCGGTTCGGAAGTTTCTTCTCGATCGCAAGCGCCTTACCATCCGCCGCGCCCCTCACCCCCGGCCCCTCTCCCCAAGGGGGCGAGGGGAGAACTTGTTCCGGCCAGTCACGTGTGCGCCGTCGGCACGACCCAGACCTTCACTTCGGTTTCCACTTCGGGAGTGAAATGAATCTTCACCGTGTACAGGCCCAGTTCCTTGAGCGGTCCTTCCAGCCGGACGTTGTCCGGTTCGACCGGGAAGCTGGCCGCCTTGAGTGCCTTGCTGATGTCGGGCGCACCGATCGATCCGTACAGGTGCCCGTCCTCAGTCGCGTTGGCTTCGAGCGTCACGCTGTACTTGCTGACGGCGTCGGCTATTTGCTTGAGCTGCTGCAGCTTCTGCTGAGCCACTTCGGCCTGCTTGGCGCGATGTTTTTCGACCATCCGCTTGTTGTGTTCGGTAGCCACAGTCGCTAGACCCTGCGGCAGGAGGTAATTGCGAGCGTAGCCCGCCGTGACCTTGACGATTTCTCCCTGCTTGCCGAGCGCGGGCACGTCTTCCGCCAACAGCAACTCCACCTTGCGCCGAGTCCGGGGTTGTACTTGTTCAGTCGCCATGTTCGTTTCGTTTGCGTTTTGGTTTCGTGTTCGTGATCGCTCCGGCGGCAATGCAATTCGCCAGCCGAGCGGTTTCTAACTTTGATCCAACTAAAAGGGAACCTCATCTTGCGGGGGGGAGGGGGAGTCCGAATAGAAATCGGGTGCGCCGGAAGGTTCCGCCGGTTCCGATTGGGCTCCGCCGCGGTTGCCAGACGGTGCACCACTTGTGCCTCCGTCCTTGCGGCCACCAAGGAACTGCATTACCTCCGCGACCACTTTGAGTTTGCTTTTCTTCTGACCGCTCTGCTTGTCGTCCCATTGGTCTAGGTGCAAGTGGCCTTCGATCAGTAGCGGGCTACCCTTCGACAAATACTCGGCAGCTACTTCTGCTTGTCGATCCCAAAGGGTCACATCGACAAACGTCACAACTTCCTTCCGGGTGTTCGTCTGTTTATCCCACCAAGTCCGATTGACGGCTAACCCAATCTCGCAAACCGCCTTGCCGCTCGGGATGTGACGCAGTTCGGGGTCACGCGTGAGATTCCCCACCAAAATCACCTTGTTGAAGCTGGCCATGGTTTCGGACTCCTGTTCGTGATTGTCCACCCTGCCTTGAGCAATGTAGGTTGGCCGCCCCCGGCCGACAATTCGGTGCTGTCATTGGTCGGCCGGGGGCGGCCAGCCTACGGCTCCTCATCGTCCATGACCTTGCTCACCTTGCTCAAAATTTATCGGCAAACGACTCAGGTGGCCAACGCGGCGGGAGCGGCATCGGGCTGGTCGGTGTCGTGGAACGACGAGACGATTTCGCCGCGCCCCAGCGCCATGTTGACCATCGGTTCGACGAGCGCGGGGTCGAGCGCGAGGATCATCTGCCGCAGAATGGTCTCACTCAGTTTGCACAACCGATTGAGTTCCGTGAGCTGTTGGGTGTTGAGCGTGAAGTACGTCAAAAAGTACAGCCCCTTGCGCTGCCCCTTGATCTGGTACGTCAGTTTGGTGTCCTGCCACGGGCGGTGGGCGAGCACTTTCGCGCCCACCCGTTCCAGCAGTCCGAGAATCTCCGCGATTGTTCCCTCGTGGTTGGCAGCGTATTTGTTGCTGTCCAGCAAAAACATTCCTTCGTATGTGTTGACGGCCAAGACAAATCCCCCCGATTGTGCGTTTGCTTTGAACTCTGTGATTCGATTTATGATCAGTTTGGTTTCGTTTTTCAACCCGGCTCGGGCAATGTCTCCGGTCCCGCCGAATTGAAGCGGTTCATCGCAGCCGTGATCCCGTTGATCGCCCACGCTTCCGCCGCGTCGGCGGCTCGCGAGAGCACGTTGTCCACGATCTCCTTTTCCGCCTTGCTGAATTTTCCGAGCACGTAATCGGCGGCATCCATCTGCGGCGGCGGGGCATCCACGCCGATCCGCAATCTGGCGACCTCTTGCATGCCAAGTTGCTGGAGAATGTTCTCCAACCCCTTTTGACCGCCAGACGAACCTGATTTCCGCAAGCGAATCCGCCCCAGCGGCAGGGCGATGTCGTCGCAAATCACCAGCAGGTTCGATAACTTCAGTTGATAAAAGTCCATCAGCGATCGCACGCTGCGCCCGCTGGCATTCATGAACGTCTGCGGAGCCGCCAACACGACCCGTTCCGAGCCAGGTTGGATCTCCGTGATTTCCGCTTCAAATTTTAAGCGATGAGCCGCCGCGTTGTGCCGCAGAGCCAGTTCGGACACCACCTGGAACCCGACGTTGTGGCGCGTCCCGCTGTACTTCCGACCGGGATTCCCCAGCCCGACGATAACTTTCATGTCGCAACATTTCGCAGCGCCGACGTGTCGGAGTGTGAGGGTGTGAGAGTCAGAGGGACTGTAACTCCGTCACCCTCATACTCCCACACCCTCACACAGCGACATTCCTACCGTGAGAAGCACTACTTCTTTGCGGGTGCCGCCCCACCCTTCGCCGGAGTCGCACCGGCCTCCGCCTCCGCGCCTTCCTCTTCCTTCGGCTTGCGGATGAGTTCCGGCTGTTCGGCCCCTTCGGCGGCCGGCGCCAGCAACAAGTCCTCTTCGACTTTCTTCTTCACCTGCACGACCACCAGATCGGGCGGGTTGAGAATCTTTGTGTTCGGTGGTGCCTCGACTTCACGCACGTGAATCACGCCGCCGATCTCGAGGTGCCCAACCTTGACGATGATGCTGTCCGGAATCGCGATCACCGGGCATTCGACGGTCAGTGATCGCATCTCGTGATCGAGCACGCCGCCGCTGAGCACTCCGGGCGCGGTCCCCTTCAATTCGACATGCACCTCCAGCGTCAACCGCTGATTCGGATCAACTCGCAGCAGATCGACGTGGTGGATCTTCAGTCCCAGCGTATCCCACTGCACTTCGCGAACGAGCGCCTTGGATGACTTGCCTTCGACTTCGACGCTCACAACGCGCGTGCCCGCGTGGACGAGCGCCGTCACGTCTTCTTCCGACAATGACACCGACACTGTCGGTTCGTTGTGACCGTACACACAGGCCGGAATCCGCCCCGTCGCCCGCAGTTTCTGGCAGTTCCGCGAACCCAGCTTTGCGCGCGGTTCGGTCACCAATTTACCTTCGTGAGACATACCAACTCTCCGTTAAACTCGTTCGAGCCGCATCCACCGGCCACCGGGCGCGAACTCGTCAAAGATTCTGATTTGTGTCCGCTGCGAAACGTGGGAGGATAATGGTCGGGGAGACGTTCTGCAAGCCACCGATGGCGAGCCGCCAGGCATTTTGGTAACGTAACGCCTGCCAAGGTCTTCCGTGAGAGCCGCCGCTATGTTTTCAGCGATCTGTCGGACCCCGCCGCGACGCCGGTTGGTGGCGATTTTGCCGATGATCGCACTTCCGCTGCTGGCTTGGGGAATCTCGCCGGTCGAGGGACGGATCAAGCCCGGGACGAAACCGCCGGAAGTCGTTCCCGCTGAGGAGCCCGAACCCGGCTCGGACGCCGACAAACCGGAAGCCCGCTTCTCCGAGCTTCGGAAACTGATCCTGCAGACGCTCGGCGTCGAAACGGCCACCGACGGCGATTCGGACACGGACGAATCCGATTGGGAATCTGTCGCGGATGACGACGACCTGCCGCTCGACATGATGTATTTCGACGAAGTTGACGACCCGCGCACCGACGACGAAATCATCGCCGAAGCCGAGGAGGAACTGAAAGCGGCCGACGACGAGGCTGCTGCCTTCGACAGTGACGAAATGGCAACCGACGAGCTGGTTGAAGAAGCCGAAGAAAAGCCTGACGAGGAGAAGCCGACCGATGACAAGCCGAAGGCGGACGAAGCGCCCGCCGAAACGAAACAGGCGGACGGCGAGAAAAAGGACGAGCAGGAAAAGCCCGCGCCGCCGAACCTCGTGCCGCTACAGAACTTGATCAAGCAACTGTTCCCGATTCCCGGTCGTCCTGCCATGCCGCAGCCCAACAACGGCAAGGCGGCGGCCAAGCCCAAGGGAAACCGTCACCCGCTCGATGCGCGAGCCGCCCACGATACGGACAAGGAAAAGCTGCTCAAACGCGCCCAGGCCGCCGTCACGGCCGGCGACTGGAAGGCTGCCAATGACTCGCTCCAGCGCCTTCTCGATCCGCCGCGTGCGGCTCAGCCCGGAGCGAAGCCCGACGAAGACGCACTGTTCCGCCGCGTCGATGGCCGATGGGTGTCGATCCGTGACGAAGCCCGCAAACTGCGGGCGTCGATTCCCGAAGCTGGCCAGAAAGACTACCGCGTCGAAAACGGCGTGAAGGCGGCGCAGCTTCTGGCCGACGCGCTGCAACGTGGCGACCTCGCGGCCGTCGGTCGCGTGATGACGAATTACTTTCAGACGGACGCCGGCTTCGACGCCGCGCGATGGCTCGGCGGCTGGCATCTCGATCGAGGCGATTTCGCCCTCGCGGCTCGATGTTTCGCCGTGCTGCTCGACGATTCGAACGCGACCCCAGGCGACGCTGCGTGGCGCATGCGAGCCGCTTACGCCTTGCGTCGCGCGGGGGATGACGAATCAAGCCGCCGCTTGCTGGAATCGGTCACCGCCAACGCTCCAGGTTCGGCGCCGGGTGTCGCCGCCGTCGATCCGCAGCAATGGTTGAAGTCGATTGGCGGCGCAGTCGCCTCGACCGCTCCGGCCGTTTCCGACTGGCTCGTTTTGCACGGCAACCCGCAGCGCATCGCGAAAGCGATCGGCGGCAAACCTCTGTTGCTCGCGCGGTGGTCGCACGCAGTTTCGCAGAGCCACCCGATTCGCGAACAACTCAACATGCTGGTCGAGGACCTGCGCGATCAGGGAACGACGCCGCTGCCGGCCATCTTTCCGCTGCTGGTCAACGGCAAAGTCGTCTTCCGCACGCTCGACGGCGTGCAGGTGGTCGATGCCACGAGCGGACGGCCGTTGTGGAAGACGCCGGAGTTCGGCCGCAGCGAAGTTCTACTGACCGGCGGCTTGGACGATCCGTTCGCGGGCGGCTGGCAGGGGAATGTCGTGTTCCGCGGCGCTGTGCAGGTGTTCGGTCCGGGCGGGATGGGATACACGAACTACGACGGCGGGTCGGCCGAGTACCATGCGCTGGCGAATCTGCTCTATCGCAACGCCAACTTTGGCGCCGTCAGCAGCGATGGCCGACAGCTTTTCGTTCTCGAAGACCCGCTGGTTTTCTCGCAGCGCCAGCCGGGACAGTTCTGGGGCTGGGACCCGAATCCCAACCAAAAACAGAACGCGGCCAATCAGCTCACGGCGTACGATCTCGAAACGGGCAGGGTGCTGTGGAAGGCCGGCGGCCCTTCGTTCGGCGAAGCGGTGGAATTGCCGCTGGCCGGTTACTTTTTCTTCGGTCCTCCGGTCGCCGACGGCGGCGAGCTTTACCTCGTCGGCGAGAAGGATGACGAAGTCCGGTTGATCGCGCTTGACCCGCGATCGGGCAAGCCGCGCTGGTCGCAGTTGCTTGGGTACTCGCCGGCGAAGATCGATCAGGATGTCGGCCGTCGCTGGTGGTCGGCACCGATCGCGGTCGGGCAAGGCGTGCTTGTCTGCCCGACAACCGTGGGCTGGCTTGTCGCCGTCGATCGCGTGACGCATGACCTCTTGTGGGGACACCGGCTCGACACCGGTCTGCCGATGGGCAGCCGCACCGAGGAAGAACAGCAGATCACGGCGATGGTCCAGCAAGCGCCGCTCGCCGGACGCTGGGCTCCTGCGCCGCCGATGATCGCGGGGAATCGCGTTGTCGCCACGCCGCAGGAATCGCAACACGTTCTCTGCCTGAACCTGCTCGATGGCAAGGAACTCTGGAAGCAGCCGCGCGGTGAGATGCTGTTTGTCGCCGGAGTGTTCGACGACCGCGTGGTGCTGGTCGGGAAGAAATCGATCACCGCTCTTTCACTTCACGACGACGGCAAGCCAATCTGGACGCTGGAATGCCCCACGCCCGCCGGACGCGGCATCGCCGTGGGCCAACGCTACCACCTGCCGCTCGCCAGCGGAGAACTTTGGACGATCAATCTCGCGGACGGCACGGTCACCGAAAAGCTGTTCGATCCGCAGCAAGCTGGCCGGCTGGGAAACCTCGCGATGTACCGGGGCCTGCTGCTGTCAGTGAGCCCGCTGGGCGTGCAAGCCTTCGAGCAGCGCGAGGCGATTCAGGCCGAGATCGAACGCCGCAAGCAAGCCGATCCGCGCGACGCGTGGGCACTGCTCCGCGAAGCCGAGATCGCCGCGCTCCGCCGCGAACTGCCGAGCGCACTCGCGTCGCTCCGGCAGATCAACGCGGCAGGCATCTCCGCCGACCTGCGCGAACGGTTCCGAACACTGCTCGTCGAGTGTCTCGTCTCGCAGGTTCGGATCGATCCCGCGCAGCACGATCGCGACTTCGAAGAACTCGGCAAGCTGATGCAGACTCCGGCCGAGAAGCTGCGCTACCAGCGACTGGTCGCCGACCGGCAGATCGCTCGCCGCGAATTCGTCGCCGCGTTCGACACGTATCTCGCGATGCTGGTCGATCCGTCCGTAGGTCAGGCTTTCCAGCCTGACGGCTCACGCGACGTCAACCGGAGTCAGCCTGGAAAGGCTGACCTACGGATGAACGCGACGACTCGTTCCGCCGGCGGCGTTCCTTCGGCATGGCCACTGCTGCCGCTGCGGGACGATCGCGATGACATCCGCGTGCGGCTCGACCTGTGGGTGGCCGGACGGCTCCGCGACCTGTGGACCAAGGTGCCGGAAGCGAATCGAAACGAACTCAACACCCGCGTGCAATCGCTGGCGGAACAGACGCTCGCCAATCAAGTCTTCTGAATGGGATCAGTTCGTCACGCTGTTCGACTTCCATGCCGCTTCACTGCCGGTGAAGTGGAAGCGGATCGAACGGCTCGCCGGATTGCGCGACCTGATCGCGACGGAGCAGTCTCTCACGGAATTGCGCCGCCACGCTGATCCGGCCGTCGCGGCCGAAGCGACAGCGCGGCTGGTGCGGTTGATGCTGGACTTAAAACTCGTTGACCAAGCGGAGCAGCTTTGCAACGACTTGCTGCTCTTGCCGGGTTCGACGCGGCTCGCGGATGGGACGACGGCCACGGCGTTCGTCGAGGACCTGCGGAAATCAGGAGCCATCGCCGCCGAGTCGTCGCGACCGGCGCGGCTGGACTGGAGCCGCGAGGAACTGTCGGTGTCGCGGATGGGGGCGAACTATTCGAACTCTTTGACACAGGACGTGCCGGCGGTGGCGTCGCGGTTGCCATTCTTCCGCGACCACCGGTTGCAGGTCCCGCACGAAGATCAGCGACTGGAAGTGGTCGATGCGGCCACAGAACGTCTCGACTGGTCGATACCGCTTCGCAGCCGGGCCAACGCGCAGGACAACGGTTTGGTGACCGCCGAGGCGATGGGGCACGCGGTTGTGCTGCTGCACCGCGGCGTCTTGCACGGTGTGTCGCCGGTCGAGAAGTCGATCCGCTGGAGTTTCCCGCTCGACGGACACGCGGGCGGCGGGCAGGTGTACTACAACTACCAATTCAATGCGTCTGTCCCGCCGATGCAGAGCAGCCTGCGGTTCTCGAACACGCTCGCTCAGAAGCAGCAGATGAGTCAGAGCGGCAGCCCGCTGTCGCACGTGACCGGACGTTACATCTGCTGCCAGGGGCGTCGCGGGTTGACCGTGTACGACAGCGTGACCGGCCAGGTGATGTGGACTCACGATGGCCTGCGACCCGGCACGCAAATTTGCGGTGACGACGACGTGCTGTACGTGCGCACGGCGGACCAACAAAAGTCGCTGGCGCTCCGCAGCATCGATGGGCAGTCGATCGAGATGCCCAAACTGCACGAGTGGCTGAATTCAGCCGTGCATGTGATCGGCCGGTGCTTCGTGTTCGCCGACGGTGCGGGACCAAAATCGAAGCCGGCGTTGCGGTTGTTCGATCCGCTGACGAACAAGGATGTCTGGAACGGGGTCGAGTTGCCGTCCGGTACGCTGATGGCATTGCAGTGCGGTTTGAAACTCGCGCTCCTCGACTCGAAAGCTGGCAACTTCCGCCGTGTCGACTTGCGATCGGGTCGCGAAGTACAGCTCGGTACGGTTGCGAGCGACGACCTGAACATCAAGAACCGGCAGGAAGTGTTCGCGCTGGCCGATTACGATCGCGTGTACCTCGTGATCAACGGGCCGCGGCAGGCCGGGGCGTTTTATTCAGACGGCCTGTCGTCGATCCGGGTCAGCGGCAAGATCGTCGCGTTCGACCCGCGGGCCGGGAAGCAGGTCTGGTCGCAAGCGGTCTCCAGCCAGAACCTGCTTCTGGAACGGTTCGACCACGTCCCGCTGCTGGTTTTCGCCGCCCGCAACCACACGAAAATCGGCAACCATCACCTGTGGACGCTGAACCTCGTGGCGCTCGACAAGCAAACCGGAGCCAAGTTGCTCGATGCGAACGCTCCCGCGCAAAACGGCTTCCGCAGTTTGATCGTGAACATGTCCGACCGGTTTGTCGAACTGCGCGGCTACGGCGAACGCGTGCGGTTGCAGGCGACGAAGTCGGTGGTCAGTAATCCGTAGCCGCCGCCCTTGTGTTGACGATTCCCTCACACCTGCCACGAAGGGCGGGGCTACTTTTGCGTCCAGCACAGTTCGTCAGTACACTGTTTTCACCGCCGGGGCCGCGGGTGCGGCCGTTCTCGCTTCTGTCCGAATGCCACTGCTCCCAGGAGATGCCACGATGAAAGCTCCCCGTTCCGCCCGACGAAGTTTCTTGAAGACATCCACCGTGGCCGCGTTGGCCGCGGGCAATCTTCCGTACTGGTTCAGCGGAGCCAGCGTACAGGCGTACAATTTTCAGGTGCCGAACGAACGGCCGACGGTTGGGTGCATCGGCACGGGAGACCGCTGGAAGGGAGTCGGCCCAGAAGCCATGCGGTTTGGCAACGTGGTCGCCGTGTGCGACGTGGATGCCGAACATCGCGGCGAAGGGTGCGGCATCGTCCAGAAAACGCCAGGTCAGAAGGGCGGCGAAGTGAAGATGTACGAGGACTACCGGAAGATCCTCGATCGGAAGGATATCGACATCGTCACCATCGTCACGCCCGATCACTGGCACAGCAAGATTGCGATTGAAGCGCTGAAGGCGGGGAAGGATGTGTACTGCGAAAAGCCGCTCACACTGACGATCGACGAAGGAAAGCAAATCATCAAGGTGCTGGAGGAGACGAAGCGCGTGTTCCAGGTCGGCACGCAGCAGCGCAGCGAAATGTCGGCCAAGGGGCCAGAGGGGAAAAACTTCCCGCAGCAGTTCATCACGGCCGTGGCCCTCGTCCGGCACGGTCGGATTGGCCAGGTGAAGAAGGTGACCTGCGACATCGGCGGAGCGCCGACCAGCGGCTCGATTCCGAAGGACGAAGCGCCGCGGCATCTCAATTGGGACATGTGGCTCGGCCAGGCGCCGCTCGTGGACTACCGGATGAAATCGGGCGGCAACGGCTGGCGCGGGACGAACTCGCGATGCCACTATGAATTCCGATGGTGGTACGAATACTCGGGCGGCAAGATGACCGATTGGGGTGCCCATCACGTGGACATCGCCACATGGGCGATCGGCATGGACAACTCGGGGCCGATCTCCGTCGAAGGTACGGCCGAACATCCGGTTCCCTTCAAGGACGGCCACCCGACGCAGGATGACCAGTACAACGCGGCCCACAAGTTCGACATCACGGTGATGTATCCGAACGGAGTCGAGATGCACGTTGTCAGCAATTCAACCGACGGCAACGGCATCTTGTTTGAGGGGACGGAGGGTCGGTTCTTCGTGAGCCGCGGATCGCTGAAGGGGAAGCCGGTGGAAGACCTCGCCACCAACCCGCTGCCGGACGACGCGATCACGATCCTGTACAAAGGCAAGAAGCCCGGCAATCACATGCAGAATTTCATGGAATGCGTCAAGGATCGCACGCAGCCGATCTCCGATGTCTGGACGCATCACAGGGCGATGACGACGTGCCATCTCTCGAACATCGCCATCCGGCTGGGACGCAAGTTGAATTGGGATGCCGAAAAGCAGGAGATCGTCGGCGACCCGCAAGCCAACTTGTGGCAGGCTCGCGAACAGCGCAAGGGTTACGAAATCCAGACCTGATCGGACGACCGGTCAGACAATTCCGACGCCGCACGACAACCCGGCATCCCGAGACGGACGCCGGGTTGTTTGTTGTTCAGGCCGACGCCTCGCCTTCCGATAATCACAAGGCGGGTCGCGGAAGTCCGTCTAGCGTTGATCCGCGAGTGCTTCTATCATCCGGCCCATTTCGCCGGACCGGCTGCGATTGCAGGTGGTCGGGTTGGCGCGAAGGCTTGCCGAGGAACAGGTCATGTTCACGAATCTGCGTTATTGGATGCTGGTGCTGGGTGTGCTCGCACTCGCCGGCTGTTCGACCAATCCCAACCGCTGGCCGTTCATGCGATCCGGCGATCCGGGATTCGAGCGTCGTGGCTACGAAGTTCACGATCCGCTGCCCGATCGACTCAACGGTCCCGAAACAGCCGCCCGTCCGCGCGGGTTCGAGATTCAGCGCACCGAACCGCGTCGCATCCGCGAGCGAGCCAACGCCATCGCCCCACCGCCGGGAGCCGTGCCGCAGTTTCCGCAGCAGACGTCCTCCTATCCCAACACGGTGTCGCCGGAATAGTCTGTCGTGTTTGGGAAGTGTGAGAGTGCCAGTGTGTCGGTGTGTGGGGGAAGCAAATCGATGGTTTCTCCGACACCCCGTCACCCTCACACTCTGGCACTGGCCGATTGCTTCAACACCGTCGGACTGACGCAAGCCGTCACCACCATCAACTGCCCGCCGCCCGGCTGGCCGATTCCGGGCCGAGGTGTTTCTCGAACCAATCGAGGTTCGTCTGCAAGAGCTTGAGGATCATGCGCGGTTCCGTCGGGCCGTGAGGCTGACGCGGCAGGACCAGCATCTCGACCGGCACGCACTGGCGTTTCAAGGCGTTGTAGAATTCGTAGCCCTGCGACACCGGCACGCGCACGTCGGCTTCGCCGTGTTGAATCAGGGTCGCGGTCGTGACTCCCTTGGCGTTGAACACGGCCGATCGGCCGCGGTAGAGGCTCGAATCCTCCCACGGTTCGCCGTTCAAGTAGTCGCGCAGGAAGCTGGGGATGTCGGCGGTTCCCGTGAAACTGGCAAGATTCGTCACCGCTGCGCCGACCGATGCCGCCCTGAATCGCCGCGTTTGCGTGATCGTCCACGACGTCATGTAGCCGCCGTAGCTCCAGCCCATCACGCCGAGGCGATCGGGATCGGCGATGCCCTGTTCGATGACGTGATCGACGCCGGCCATCAAATCCTTGAAATCGCCGCCACCCCAGTCTTCGTAGTTCGCGAACCGGAACTCGCGTCCGTACCCCGTGGAACCGCGCGGGTTGGGTTGCAGGATCGCGAACCCGCGCGACGCGAACGCGGCGTTCGGGTAGATGGCCGGGTTGGCCGCGTAACTCTGCACGAACACGCCCATCGGTCCGCCGTGAATCTGCAACAGCAGCGGCACGCGACGACCCGGCTGGTATCCGACCGGGTACGTCAGCAACCCCTCGATCTCGCGCCCATCGAAACTCTTCCAGCGAATCACTTCGACCTTCCCCAGCGGCGTGCTCGGCAAGTCGGCATTCGCTCGGCTGACCTGCTTCGGTGAAAGCTTGGCGACTCCGGAGACGAAAGCTTCCGGCGCCCGGTGCGGGGATTCGAGTACGAAGCCGAACATCGAGCCGCCGGAACTGAGGTCGAATGAACGCAGCAGTTCGTTGCCGGCATACAATTCGTCGAGCTTTCCGGAATCGACGTGGATCGCGAACAGCCGGTTGAGCGTGCCGTGGGTTTCGGAAAAATAGAGACGCGATTCGTCGTTGGACCAGCCGATCAGCGTGGGCTGGTGGTCGAACGTCGCCGGCAGCGATTTCGGTTGGCCCCCTCCGGCGGGGACAACCTGCAACGTGTAGCTTCCCGCCCACCGCACCGGATCGTCACTGACGACCATCGCCACTAGCCGGCCGTTCGGTGAGAACAGCGGAGCGAACTCCGACGCCCCCGTGGTGGCCAGCGGCGTGATCTCTCCGCTGGCGACATCGACCACTGACACGTCCGATGTCGGCCAGTCATCAGCCAGCGGCGTCTTCCGGTGAGCAAACACGATCGACTTCCCGCCGGGAGCCCAATCAAAACTCCCTCCCCCAGGCCGCGCCGCCGCGCCGATCGTGAAGTTTCCCGGCGTGAGCAGTCTCGGTTCGGTTTTGCCCGTTTCTTCGACTTCGTCAGGACGTTTTGTGGTGTGGGGCCACCAGCGCGGGGGAACTTCCAGCACGTACAACCGATCCATTTTGTGGTTGCGGTCGACCCAGCGTGAGTCGTCCTTGGCTTTCTTCGATTTCTCCTCGGCGTCGGTCGGCGCGTCGGTCATCACAAAAGCAATTTGCTGGCCGTTATGAGACCAGGCGAACGCGCCCACGCCGCTTTTTACATCCGTCAGTTGTTCGGCTTCGCCTCCGTCTCTGCGCATCACGAACAAATTCGACTTGCCGGTGCGTTCCGATGTGAACGCGAGGAAACTTCCGTCGCGAGACCACACCGGGTTGGTGGACGATTTCGTCGCGAACGTCATCCGGGTCTGACGGGTGCCGTCGGACTGGGCCACCCAGATTTGCGACACGTACTCGCTGCGGTCGTCGGTCATCACAGGTTCGGCCACTGTGTAGGCAACGCGGTTGCCGATCGGCGGCGACGGTCGCACGTGGGCCACGCGGCGGACCTTCATCATCAGTTCCGGAGTCCAACCGCCCGCCGCGGCTTGAGCGTTGGCCGCAACCTCAACTTTTTTCTGACCCATCGCAGCCGGAGAGGCCACACACACCGCAAGGACTGTCACGAGACATTGAATGCGAACGATGCTGGGCAACCGGACCATGAGTGACCTCCTCAGGAGCGGACGAAGTGAATCTGTCGCGAGAACAAGGCATCAGCATACCCGCGAGCGCGACCGAACGCACGCCGATGCGGGTGAGGCAGTAGGACGGCCCTTCCGGGCCGTCCGCGCTTGGAGACAGCCGATACCCTCTGACGGCCCGGAAGGGCCGTCCTTCACAGCTCACGACCGTTGTGAATGGCGCGAGCGAAGTCGGAACCGCCGGAGCTACCGGTAGCGGTACTCGGGGTTTCGCGTATCGAAATCGCGATCGGAGAGACCAGGGTTCAGGCGGATGTTCGAGTACGTGTACTCTTCGACCAGCGGCGGTTGTTCACCCGATTTCTTTGGCCAGCCGTATTGTTCGGCGCGGATCGGGAGAAACGATTCCTTGTCGAAGTACAGTCGCGTCATCTGGAATCGGAATTCCTTGCGCTGTTGGGCGTGCGAACTCTCGACCACGAGGCAATCGACATCGCCGAGCTTGGCCTGTTCGTAGAACTTCACCGTCACGTCGCCGTACTTCGTTTCCTCCTCCCACTGCGACGCGATGGTTTCGAGCAGCGCGGCCATGCCGACCATCGTGATCGGATAGCGGTTTTCCTTCGTGACCTGCGGGTCGTTCATGCCCAGCGCCAGCGTGCCCGCGATCGCCTTGAACCCTTCCTCGTGGATCAGCAGCCGGTCACGGTTGGCTCCCTTGACGAAGATGACTTCGCGTCCGGGTTCAGGATCGCGAAACCGAAAGTACACGCTGAACGGTTCGTGGCGGATTTTCGCGTCCATCACCTGCCGCGTGAGCTTCTTTCCGAGCAACTCGCGCTTGCTGAACGTGGCGGAATAATCGCGTACACCGTTGAGGGCTTGCCGCGACTTGGCCGCCAGCCGCAACGGCTCGCGCAACGGGTGTTCCTGCCCGCCGGGTATCGTGGTCGATTCGACCGGGGTGTTCGAGCGGATCGTGGCGTCGCCGCCGGGCGCGAAGGGCTCGGGACGACGAGTCTTCTTTTCCGCTCGAACAGGACCCGATGCGACAGCGACGACGATCGACAAACAAAACAAACCGATAATCACTCGGGGAGATTTCATGATGCGGACTCCGTACCTAGGGACAGACTCGCGGCAATCTCTTTCGCCGCGGATTCTGAAATCAATTCGGCCCCACGGAGGTCGAAGTCTAGCAGAGGGTCGGAAGTGTTCCAAGAACAGCCGCGCTGCCCTCGCACCGCGCGTTGTCGATCAACCGAACCAGCAGTCCGAACGAAGATCACGCCGCGAGCTTGCGTGCGGACTGCGAGTCGTTGCCAGAGCCATCGTGTCGCAGCCGCCGCGACTGAATCTGAAGCAGAATCATGATCCAAGCCGCGTACGTCGCGGAGAATCCGACCTGCGCCGCGACCACGCCCGCCACGCCGCCCCACCAGGCACCGGCGGCGTTGAGCAACATCCCCAGGCACGACGATCCAATTTTGCAGCGGGCGATGGCTTGCGATCCGGCAGTCGCGACGAGCGGCAACGTGGCGAGTTGCCCCAGCGCGAACAGTCCGCTCGCCAGCATCATTCCAGGCAGCCACTGCGAAACGTCGCGGTAGCTGGACGACACGAAAAACTGAAAGACCAACCGATGTCCCAACAAAGTCACCAGCACGGCTGCGGCCACTGCGATCACCATCAGGGCCAGCCACCGGCGGCTCGTCTGCATGGCTTGCCGACACCGATCGGGTTCGGTGCCGTCTCCGGCTTGCGCGAAGACAATGGGGTACACCCACTGTAGCACCAACCCCGCGAGCAGGCTCAGCGGGTAGTAACCAAGTTGGTACAGCACGAGATACCGGCCGACGTCTTCAATCGTCGCGAACGATTGCAGTGACCAACGGTCCGACGCCGCGAACGCCCACGTGAACGCCCCCCACAACAGCGACGGCCACAGGTACGACCACATCCGATCGAACCAGACGGAAGCAGGATCGACTTCCGAAGCCACCGTAGGTCGGCCCTTCCGGGCCGACAACCCGTCATCCACATCGGGTCGGCCCGGAATGGCCGACCTACATGGCTTGCGATCAGTTGCGACACAGGACGTCTGTTGCAGCAAGCGCCGCGAGCTGACGTACTGCGACGCCAATACGAAGACCGATCCCACAACGTAACCGATCAGCACGATGCTCGCCGAAGCCCCGCAAAGCCACACGAGGAGGAGTGCCAGCGCCAGACGCAACCACGCGCTCGCACCGGCATGCAAGGCAACGAGGTGCCGGCAGCGCGACGCGTTCTGCACCGAATCGAGTAGGTTGTTCGCGCCTGATGCGATCGCGAACCCGCACGCGCTGAGGAAGATGATCGCCCAGTCCGCGTGCCCGCCGATCGCCAGCGAAATCGCCACCCCGGTCGAAACCAGAATCACGGGCGTTCCGGTTCGCGCCACGAGCCGCATCAGCATGCGAAAGAACACGCCGAGTTGCCCGGCCTCACGTGCGGGAGAATAGAACCGATCGGTCGTGGCACACAGCGGTCCGAACCACAGTTGTTGAAGCAGCGTGGCCGCCGTCATCCCCAAGCCGAGCATGCCGTACACTCCCGGCGGCAAAACTTCGGTGAGGGCCCGCACCGCCGCCAACGCGCCGCCAACCGTGAGCAACTGCCCGACGATCAGCCAGATCAATTCGGTCATTGGGCGCGGCGTTCGAGTCAGACCGGACGCCGAGTTGTCGAGGTTGGTCGATGCGCAAGCCATGCGGTCAGCATTTCAAACGGGATCGCGATTCGCGGGCGTCGTGTATCCGATCGGTTCGACCACGGCAAGACGAATGCAGGTCCCGGCCCGTTCAAGTGGTTACGGCGACTGATCTTGACACATCCTGTCTGTTTGCCGACAACCCCGCACCGTTTTCGACCCGGAAGAATCTGCCGGATTCAGCCCATCGATGTTGCGCATCAAGCTCACCACCTGCTTCCCCGACTGGCCTCTCGCGCGGCAAACGCCAGGTTGTTCGCGCGTCTGGAATGGCTGCCGGTTTTTCATCGACGATCCGTCGGCCGACGACTGTGACCTGTGGGCCGTCTACGGCGGCCTGCCTGCGATCGAAACGGCGTCGTGCCCGGAGGGAGGCACGCTGCTGATCACGTCTGAACCGGCCGCCGTCCACGAATTCCTGCCGGCGTTCGTGTCGCAGTTCGATTCCGTCATCACCTCGCAAGCGCGGTTGCGGCATCCGCGGCGACTGCTCACACAGCAAGCTTTCCCGTGGCACGCGGGTATCGGCCGCGACGAGCAGAATCGGATCAATCACGACTACGATTCGATCGCCCGGATCGACACGCTGTCCAAGCCGCGGCTCCTTTCCGTCGTCTGCTCGGACAAGAAGATGGTTCCCGCGCACAGGCAGCGGCTCCGCTTTGTCGAAATACTCCGCGATCACTTTGGCGACCGGATCGACGTCTTCGGGCGAGGTCACCATCCGATCAACGACAAGTGGGATGCCATCGCGCCGTACCGATACCACATCGCGCTCGAGAACGATCGCACGCCGCATTTCTGGACCGAGAAACTGGCCGATGCGTACCTGGGCCTTGCCCATCCGATCTACTTTGGTTGCCCGAACATCGAAGACTACTTTCCGCGTGATGCTTGGACGGCGATCGACATTTTCCAGCCGAAGGCAGCCATCGAAACCATCACATCGCTGCTGTATCAGGACGACTATGCGAACCGGTTGCCAGCGCTGCGAGAATCGCGACAGTTGGTTTTGGATCGCTACAACGTGTTCGCAGTTTTGGCTGAGCATTGCCATGCGCTCGCGGCGTGGAACGGATCTCGGCAACAGGTGACGCTGCGGCCGGAAGGGCACGGGTCGTGGTTCGGCCGCGCCCAGCGTCGAGTCGGAAACTGGTTGCGCGATCGCGCCGCGTGACCACTGCCGGAAGGAGCCGGAAGCCACCACCATGAATCTCGTCCGACGCGTGATCAATCGCTGGAACACGATTGCGGCCGACCGTTGTCCGCGGCTGTGCGGCAACGTGCAGGTGATCCGCGTCGCCGCGTGGAACCGATCCGGCGGCAACGAGCAGTTGTTCGACGGCCTCGATCTCGGCGCGGGTTCGCTGGTCGTCGATGTCGGCGGCTACCGTGGCGACTGGTCTGCGGAAATCTTCGCTCGTTACGCCCCGACGATTCATGTGCTGGAACCGGTCCCCGATTTCGTCCGCCACCTGCGGCGGCGGTTTAGCCGAAATCCGAAAATCGATATCCACCCAATCGCGCTCGGCGCGGCGAGTCATCGCACCGAGATTTTCGTTCAGGCGGATGGCTCGTCCGTTCACCGACTGGCTGGTGAGGCGATCTCGATTGACGTCGTCTGCGCCTCCGAATTCCTCCGGCCCCTCGCGCGAAGCGGCATCGACCTGCTGAAACTCAATATCGAGGGAGCCGAATTCGACGTCCTGACGGATCTCGTCGACACCGGCCTCATCGACCGTGTGCGAACGCTGCAAGTTCAGTTTCACGACTTCGTTCCCGACGCCGCTCGGAGGATGAAGGACCTGCACTCTCGGTTGAGCAAGACGCATCGCCCGCGGTTCGCGTACGAGTTTGTTTGGGAAACGTGGGAGCGAGTTGCCGCTGCAGTGCCTCAACTCACGGCGGCGTGAAGTCGAACACCATTACGGAGCGAGAACCAGCATGGCATCCAGGAAGGCGCTCATCACGGGCATCACCGGTCAGGACGGCAGCTACCTGGCCGAACTGCTGCTCGATCAAGGCTACGAAGTCCACGGCGTGGTCCGCAGGGCTTCGACCTTCAACACGCAGCGGATCGACCACTTGTATCGCGACCCGCATTCCGACGATGTGCCGCTGCGGCTGCACTTCGGTGACCTGGCCGAAGCCAACAACCTTGAGAAAATCCTCGAAGCCTCGCAGCCGGACGAAGTGTACAACCTCGCGGCGCAGTCGCACGTGCGCGTGTCCTTCGATCTGCCGGTTGCCACGGCCGACATCGGTGGCTTGGGCACGCTGCGACTTCTCGAAGCCGTGCGCGAACACCAACAGAGGTCCGGTCGACAGGTCCGGTTCTACCAGGCGTCCAGCAGCGAGATGTTTGGAAAGGTGCGCGAAGTCCCGCAGCGTGAAACCACGCCGTTTCATCCGCGCAGCCCGTATGCCGTCGGCAAGGTGTTTGCCTACTGGGCCACCGTGAACTATCGCGAAGCCTACGGCCTCCATGCCAGCAACGGCATCCTGTTCAACCACGAATCACCGCGCCGCGGCGAGACGTTCGTGACCCGCAAGATCACCCGAGCCATCGGCCGCATCCGACACGGCTTGCAGGACAAGTTGTATCTCGGCAACCTCGATTCCAAGCGCGACTGGGGCTTCGCCGGCGACTACGTGCGAGCCATGTGGTTGATGCTCCAGCAGGACCAACCCGACGACTATGTCATCGCCACGAACGAAACCCACTCGGTGCGCGAGTTCCTCGAACTGGCGTTCGGCCACGTGGGCCTCGACTACAAGAATTTCGTCGAAATTGACCCGCGTTACTTCCGCCCCGCCGAAGTGGACTTGCTGCTGGGCGACTCGACGAAAGCGCGGCAGCGACTGGACTGGCAACCACTGGTCGGCTTCGAGGAACTCGTGCGCATGATGGTGGACACCGACATGGAACTTGCGGCGCGAGAGAAGACGCTGCGCGACGCGGGCCATGTGTCGCCGATGCGTGCAGCGGCGTGATCGGTTGAGAGAGTGCCAGGGTGTGAGAGTGTGAGAGTGTGGGAGAAGCAGAATCTCGAATCCCCGTCACCCTCGATCCCTCACACTCTCACACCGGCTCGAACAAAAATCAGACGTGGCTGGCAGAATCATGGACCAAAACAGCACGATCCTCGTCACCGGCGCCGCCGGCATGGTCGGTTCGGCCGTGGTGCGGACCCTGCGCGAACGCGGGTTCCGCCGCGTGCTGGCTCCCACGCGGAGGCAACTTGACCTGTGCGATGCGTCGCAGGTCTACGAATTCTTCGCGGCGCATCGGCCGGACCACGTGTTCATGATCGCGGCGAAAGTGGGCGGGATCGCTGCCAACCGCGCGGACCCGGTGGGCTTTCTCAACGAGAACCTCCGCCTGCAACTCAATTTGTTCGACGCCTGCCATCGCTTCGGCACTCGAAAAAACCTGTTCCTCGGCAGTTCGTGCGTCTACCCGCGCGACTGCCCGCAACCGATGCGCGAGGAACACCTGTTGACCGGCCCTTTGGAACCGACGAACGAAGGCTACGCCCTCGCGAAAATCGCCGGGCTGAAGTCGGCTCGGTACTACTTCGAGCAGCACGGGTTGCTGACGATCTGCCCGATGCCGTGCAACATCTACGGCACGGGCGACCATTTTGATCTGGCTCGCTCGCACGTGCTGTCGGCGCTCGTGAAACGCTTCGGCGATGCGTGCGATCAGGGCGTCCCTTCGGTCACGCTGTGGGGAACAGGTTCGGCGCGGCGGGAATTCATCCATGTGACCGACGTTGCCGACGCGTTGCTCTTCCTGATGGAGCACCAGCCGTCGCCGGACATCATCAACGTCGGCACCGGCACGGACGTGTCGATCAAAGAACTCGCGCTGCTGATCGCCGACCAAGTCGGCTTCCGCGGCGAGATCACCTGGGACGCGAGCAAGCCCGACGGGATGCCGCGCAAGTGTCTCGACATTTCCCGGCTGTCGGCGATGGGCTTCCAGCCACGGATCACACTCGAAGCGGGAATCCGCCAGACGATCTCCGAATACCGGCACTTCACAACGAAGGCTCGCTGCGCATGACCAACGAATCGACTGTACCTCCCGAGTCTGGGACCGCCACCCTACATTCGTTTAGCCGCAACGCCGTAGGCGTGCGCGCAGGAACGACTGCGGCAGACAGCACTCACGCCTACGGCGTTGAGGCTAAACGAGTCGATTGTGATTGGGCGAGAAACACACAACTCACGGACGGCGTCGAAGAACTCTTCGCGGCTCACCGGCGGCGAAACGAAAGCCAACCGTCCCGTTACTGGTATCCGCTCAGCCGGCCGACGTACGGTGTCGAAGAAGTCGTGGAAGCCCTCGATTCGCTGTGCAGCTTCCGCACGTCGATGGGCGAAAAGACTCGGATGTTCGAGCGGCAGTTCGCGGCGTTTCAACGCTGCTCCGACAGCGTGATGGTCAACAGCGGTTCTTCGGCCGACCTGTTGCTCTGCTTCCTGCTGACGAACCCGCTCCGTCCGTTGCTGCAACCGGGAGACGAAATTCTGGTGCCGGTCGTCACGTGGCCGACTCAACTTTGGTCCGCGATGATGGCCGGGCTGAAAGTACGGCTGGTCGATGTCGATCCCGCGACCCTGAACGTGGACCTCGACGATTTGGAATCGGAGATCACTCCGGCCACGCGGGCGATCTTTGTCGTCCACCTGATGGGCAACCCCTGCCGCATGGACCGCGTGCTCGAACTCGCGCGGCAGCACAACCTCATCGTGATCGAAGACTGCTGCGAAGCGTTGGGCGCGGAGTGGGATGGCGTGCCGGTCGGGAACTTCGGACTTGGCGGCAGCTTCTCGTTCTTTTTTTCGCACCACATCACGACGATGGAGGGGGGCATGATCACGTGCCCCGATGCCGAGACCGCCGATCAGTTACGAATCCTGCGAGCACACGGCTGGCTGCGAAACGTGGACCCCGCGACGTTTCGACTCGCCGATGACGAACTCGACCCGCGGTATGCGTTCATCAACTGGGGTTTCAATGTGAGGCCGACCGAAGTGCAAGCCGGGTTCGGCCTGCATCAGTTGGAAAAGCTCCCGGCGTTCAACCGCCGCCGCGACATTCTCGCCGGACGGTTCTTCGATTTCGTCGATCATCTACCGTGCTTCACTCGGCCGGTTGTTCATCCCTTGGCGCGGCCGTCGTGGCTGGCGCTCCCCGTGCTCGTCCGGCCCGACGCACCATTTTCGCGTCGCGAAATCACCACGTTCCTCGAACAAAACGGAGTCGAAACGCGGCCGATCGTGGCGGGCAACCTCGCGAAGCAACCGGCGGCGAAGCTGTTTGGACTCGACGGCGGGAACTTCCCCGGTGCCGATGAAATCCATTGGCAAGGTTTCTACGTCGGCCTGTCGCCAATGCAGGACGATCAGGGCTTCGACCGGCTGCTCGATTTGATTCACGGCTTTGTCCACTCGAAGACCGCCCGCCGAGCGATCGCCGCGTGAGTAATTGGAATTGTAGGTCGGCCCTTCCGGGCAGACTGGAAGGCCCGGAAGGGCCGTCCTACGAGACGACACCCAGGACGACACCAGCCACATGACCCCACAAGAACTCCTGCGACTGGCCAGGCGAATCCCCGGCGTGGACGCCGCGTGGTCCGCGTTCCGCCGGCGGCAGTTGCTGGATGCGTACCGACGACGACGTGAAGCGTACGCCGCGGCTGCGCGCGAACGGGGGTTAGTCTACCGCGAGGACGAAGTGGTCGCGGAGGCGAAGCGGCGTCTGGCGGCGAGAGGGTACACGCCGCGAGTCCGATCGGTCGGCGAAGTGCATACGTTCGCATTCGTGCCGCGGATCGAGTGGCATGCGTCACTGTACCCGGACCTCGGCGAACTCGGCCCGGTCACGGAGTTCGATTACGCCGCGCTCGGTTTCACGTGGAGCGAGTTCTGGCGGCAGGATCGGTCGGCAGCGCGGAGGCGGCGCGAAATGAATTCGCTCGCGCTCGACGCACTGAAAGCGGCCCACCGGCGTCAGCCCGTCGATTGGGTCTTCATTTACGCGAGCGGTCTGGAGGTGCGGCGCGAGCTGATCGAAGCGATCACCGCCGAGGTGGGCGTGCCGGTCGTGAGCATGTGCCTCGACGACAAGCACTGCTGGAGCAGACCGATGTTCGACGGGCAGCGGCTGGGGCAGATCGATATCGTGCCGACGTGTGATCTCAGTTGGACGACCGCTCGCGTCGCGTGCGAATGGCACCTCGCCGAGGGGGCACGGCCGATCTACCTGCCCGAGGGCTTCGATGCCTCGACGTTTGGGCCGCTCGAAGTGCCGCGCGATATCCCGGTGAGTTTCGTCGGGGCCGACTACGGCTTTCGCCGCGCCGTGGCCCGCGACCTGCGGCGGTGCGGCATCCCTCTGCAGACGTTCGGCCGCGGATGGGACTCCGGCCCGGTAACCGTTCGCCGGCAGGTCGAGATCTTCAACCGCAGCCAGATCAACCTTGGCATGGGCGGCATCGGTTACAGCGAAGAGCTGACGAATCTCAAGGGACGCGACTTCGAGATTCCCGCGACCGGCGGCGGCGTGTACCTCACGTCGTTCAACGCGGACTTGGCACAGCACTTCGAGATCGGACGGGAGATCGTGTGCTATCGGCATCGCGATGAGTTGGTGGAGTTGATTCGGCATCACCTGTCGCATCCCGACGAGTCGCGGGCGATCGCGTGCGCCGGCCGCGAGCGGTGTCTGCGCGAACACCGCTGGCTGCATCGCTACCAACGAATTTGCCAGGCGCTGGGAATCGTCGCCTTGCCAACGGGTCTTCAGCACACGGAGCGGGCGGCGGCTTGAAAGGAGGCACAATGCACGTCACGGTTTTGATGTCGGTGTTCAATCGGGCGGAGAGAGTGAAGGCGGCGATCGAAAGCTTGCTGGCGCAGACGAATTCGGACTGGGACCTGGTCGTGGTGGATGACTGTTCGACCGACGACACGCCACGCACGCTGACCGAATTCGCCGCCCGCGATTCGCGGATTGCCGTGATTACGAACGAGACCAATCTCGGTCAATCGGCGTCGCTCAACCGGGCGTGGAAGGCCGCACGCGGTCCACTGCTGGCTCGGATGGACGATGACGACGTATGTTTGCCCGAGAGGTTTGAGCGGCAGGTGAAGTTCTTGCGCGAGCACCCGGAGATCGACATCCTCGGCACAGCGGCCGAGTACGTCGATCCATCGGGCCGCACGTTGGGCATCCTCCGCCGACCTGCATTGCATGCGGAGTTGGCTCTCGAAATGTACCGCAGCGTGCCGGTGTTACATCCCACGGTGATGCTGCGCCGCGAGGTGCTGGATTCGCTCGACGGGTACAACGTCATGCTGCGGCGTGCTCAGGACCACGACCTGTGGTTTCGAGCCTACCGGCGATTCACGTTCCACAACCTCAGCGAGCCGCTCTTGCGATACACGGCTCCGTCGCGTCCCACGTGGAGGACGATCGGCGAGGGAGCGTACGTCCTCGTGTGTGCCGGACTGCGCGAGATGCGGCCGTGGGTCGGAGGCTGGAACGCGTCGCGGTACGCCGCGGCGTGCTTGTATCGACGCTGGTTTCCGGCCGCGCCGAGCCGATCGATCTCCGCAGCGCAGCCGTCTTGACGCCGGTTCTCGCTCGGAAAACTTGGCGTTGACCCGATTTCGGCCCTTCGCAATACTCCGCCTCCCATTTTGTCCGGCAATTTCTGCCGGGCTTCCGAACGGCCTTTGATTCATGGATGAATCATGAAAGCAGTGCTTCTCGCGGGCGGATTCGGGTCGCGCATCTCCGAAGAGTCGGTCCTCAAGCCGAAGCCCATGATCGAAATCGGCGGCAAGCCGATCCTGTGGCACATCATGAAGATTTTCTCGGCCCACGGGATTAACGAGTTCATCATCTGCCTCGGCTACAAGGGTTACGTGATCAAGGAATACTTTGCCAATTATTTTCTGCACCTGTCGGACGTGACGATCGACATGAGGACGAACACGACCGAGGTGCATCAACAGCACGCGGAACCGTGGCGGGTCACGATGATCGACACGGGAGAGGGAACGATGACGGGCGGGCGCGTGCAAGCCATCGCCCGATACCTCGATCCCGACGAGGACTTTTGCCTGACGTACGGCGACGGCGTGGGCGACGTGGACATCACCAAGCTGATTACGTTTCACCGCCGCCACGGGAAGCTGGCCACCTTGACGTCGGTGCAGCCACCTGGCCGGTTCGGCAGCCTGAAGATGGACGGAGCGAGTGTCTCTTCGTTTGTCGAAAAACCGGTCGGTGACGGTTCGTGGATCAACGGCGGGTTCTTCGTCCTCTCGCCGGGCGTGCTGGAGTACATTGAAGGGCCGCAGACCGTGTGGGAACAGGAACCGCTCTCGCACTTGGCCGCCGACGGTGAACTGATGGCCTTCAAACACACTGGCTTCTGGCAGCCGATGGACACACTGCGAGACAAAAACCTGCTCGAAGATCTGTGGGCGAAGGGAAACGCTCCGTGGAAGGTGTGGACGGAACGAAACTTCTCGGTCGTCGGTGCGGCCCGCAAGGCGGCGTGACGTTGGAGCGCCGGCTTCAACCGGCAATGGATTGCAACGAATACGGGAAGACGGGACTCCAAAATTCCAAGGACGGACACCATGAACACCGGCTTTTGGCGCGGCAAACGAGTGTTCCTCACCGGCCACACGGGCTTCAAAGGTTCGTGGATGTGCCTGCTGCTCGAACGTCTGAGAGCGGAGGTGACCGGCTTCTCGCAGGACCCGCCGACTCGGCCGAGTCTGTTCCAGCTCGCGCGGATCGCCGATTCGATCACATCGATTTGCGGCGACGTGCGCGATCTCGCGCAACTCACGGCCGCCGTGGAATCGGCTCGGCCGGATATCGTGATTCACATGGCTGCGCAGCCGCTGGTGAGACGCAGCTACCGCAAACCTGTTGAAACGTTTTCGACGAATGTCCTCGGGACCGTGAACGTCCTCGAAGCGATCAGGCAGGTCGGCGGCGTGCGTGCGGTCGTCAGTGTCACGACCGACAAGTGCTATCAGAACCGCGAAATGCTGTGGGGTTACCGCGAGAACGAACCGGTGGGGGGGCACGACCCGTACAGCGCCAGCAAGGCGTGCGCGGAACTCGTCACCGAGGCGTATCGCAAATCGTTCTTCCAGGCCCCTCACCCCCAACCCCTCTCCCCCAAGGGGGCGAGGGGAGATGTTATCTGCTCTCTCGCTTCCGCCCGGGCCGGCAACGTGATCGGCGGCGGAGACTGGGCCGAGGACCGGCTGATCCCCGATTTCATTCGGGCGTGCGAAGGCGGACTCACGATCGAAATCCGTTCGCCCACCGCGATCCGCCCGTGGCAGCACGTCCTCGAACCGTTGAGCGGGTACCTCACCCTGGCTGAACGACTCCACGACAAGGGCGTCGCCTTTGCCGAAGCGTGGAACTTCGGCCCGCACGACCGCGATGCCAGGCCCGTGCGATACATCGTCAACCAGCTTGTCGAACTGTGGGGTGAAGGGGCGGCGTGGCGGCTGTCCGATGGCGACCATCCGCACGAAGCCCACTACCTGAAGCTTGACTGCACCAAGGCCAACTCGCGCCTTGGCTGGTTCCCACGAACCGATCTCGACACTGCGTTGCGCTGGATCGTGGACTGGCATAAGCGAGTCCGCCTGGGCGAGAACGCGCGAGCCGTTTCGATCGAGCAGATTGATCAATTCCTGACTTTGGAGCACCACGTTCAATGGAACCAGCCCGTTGCCGGTTTTGCCAAGGCAAGCTGACCGTCACGTTTGCCGATCTCGGCATGTCGCCGCTTTCCAACTCGTACGTGCCGGCCGACCGGTTGCGCAGCATGGAGCCGTTCTACCCGCTGCATGCCTTCGTCTGCGACGACTGCAAGCTCGTGCAACTCGAAGAATTCGAGTCGCCTCAAGAAATCTTCAGCGACTACGCCTACTTCTCGTCCTACTCGGAAAGCTGGTTGGCGCACTGCAAAGCGTACGTCGAAATGATGCTCGGCCGGTTCGGCTACGCGGGCGATGCGAAAGTCATCGAGATCGCGAGCAACGACGGATACCTGTTGCAGTACTTTGTCGAACACGGCGTCTCCGTGCTCGGGATCGAACCGGCCGCGAACGTCGCGGAGGTGGCGCGGGCGAAAGGCATCCCGACGGAAGTGCGGTTTTTCGGTGTGCAGACGGCGACCGAGCTGGCGGCTCAGGGGCAGCGAGCGGACCTCTTGCTTGGCAACAATGTGCTGGCGCATGTCCCGGACATCAACGACTTCGTCGCCGGGATGCAGATCATCCTGCAACCGCACGGCGAAATCACGATGGAGTTCCCACACCTCCTGCGGCTGATGCAGAACAACCAGTTCGACACGATCTACCACGAGCACTTCTCGTACTTGTCGTTCCTGACCGTCGAAAAAATCTTCGGGAAGCACGGTTTGAAACTGTTTGACGTGGAAGAACTGCCAACGCACGGCGGTTCGCTGCGCATCTTCGCCTGCCACGCGAACGATGAGCGGCCGATCAGCATCCGCGTGAGTGCGATGCGAAAACTAGAACGCGATCAGGGTCTGCACGACATCGCCACGTATCGGCGCTTCGGAGAACAAGTCAAGGAAACCAAGCGCAAACTGCTGGCGTTCCTGCTCGACGCGAAACGGGACGGTAAGTCGGTCGTCGGTTACGGCGCTCCGGCCAAAGGGAACACGCTGCTGAACTTCTGCGGAGTCCGCACCGACCTGCTCGAATTCACCGTCGATCGCAGTCCGCACAAGCAGGGAAATTTCCTCCCTGGCACGCACATTCCAATTCTTTCGCCGGACGCCATCGTGAGCCGCAAGCCTGACTACGTGCTCATCCTGCCCTGGAATATCCGCGACGAAGTGGTTCAGCAGATGTCCTGCATCCGCGACTGGGGCGGAAAGTTCGTCGTGCCCATTCCCGAGGTGAAGGTCTGCGCGTGATCGCATTGCACTACCGACGCGGCAGGTTGGCCCGCGATCACTTGCGGAATTCGATGCCCAGCCCCATGCCGTCTGCCATGGGCAGCGCGATGATCTGGTAGCTTCGCACTTCGAATTCCGTTTCGTCGACCGCGCTGGCGGCCACGTAGGCCACCAGCCATCCGAGCATGATCTGCGAAAAATAGTGGTCGTTGTCATTGAGGCGACTCAGCCCGGTGAGAGTCGAGCCGAGATAAAACCCGGCCCTTAGCAACGGTTCGTCCGTCATTTTGGCGGCCGTTATGAACGGAATAGCGCCCATGAACGCATGACCACTGGCTCCTTTTTCCGCACGGAATGGCACCCAGCGCGAGTCATGATTGGACATTCCCGGCCTGTCCGCGCCGGTGACGCGTTGAATCAACAGCAACGGCAGACCGCCAACCACGAATGTCCGCATGCAGCGCCAGCCCCATTCGCCAACGTCCTCCGCGCCGTGCACGCGACCCGCGAGCGTGCCGTACAAAACAGCTCCCGCAAACACCGGAAATGTCTTGGTTCCGTCGCCGACCTGCTTGAAAATGCGAGCCACCTCATCCGTCGAGCCGCCGCGAATTTCTTCCTGGTACGCATCCGAGATGTCCCGATCCGCCTGAGAGTTGGCCAGAATGGCGGCGACTCCCAATCCCACGCCCAGCAGCGAAAGGCTCTCGCGCGAATAGAAATGCTCATGGTCGCGGTAAACTCGAGTCGCCAGATTGTGATATCGAGCCTTCCAAACGGAATCTTCACTGCGATCGAGGCACAGTCCCAGTCTCAGTCGAGTTTGAATGTCATCCAGGAGATCCTGTTCAGCGGAGATCGAACGCGGCGGAGACCAGGCCTGCGAGTTGATGTTCGTTTCCAGCGTGTCGCCCGTCGGAGAGTGTGATTCCGTGGGCGGTGGCGGCGTGTGACCGAAGTCCTCGAACGACACTTGACGCAAGAGTCCATCGTTCGCCTCCTCCGGGCTTGTTAGCGCGTCGAACAGGTTCAGGCTGATGACCATTCCTTGCGGCGTGCGGCCGACATGGACAATTCCGTCGTTCGCCGACTGCAGATTGCGCGGCAGGAACGAGTCTTTCTCGTCGCCGTTTGAACCCAAGCCGGTGGAGTGTTCAGGGGGCGGATCGGGCTCATCTTCCAACGACGATCTGCGGCGAACGAGGAAGCTGTCGCCCATTTCCGAGTCGCGGACCGCTTCCTCAATTTCGTAGCGAGAACTCAGGACGGATCTGACGATGGAGCGCACATGATTTCGCTGCCGCTGCTGGTTCTTCATCGCAACTTGATGTCGCGCCCGATTCAAATGGTCGCGCGGACCTCCGCCGGCCGGTGCGGGTGGACCGTCGAGTTCGGTTTCGGCCTGGGAGTCGTCTGCGCGAGGCAGCACGGAGCAACCAGCGCTGAGGCACAGCGTTAGCGCCCAGGTGAATCCCAAGTTGCGCAGGTTGATTGCGATCTGGTGGATGATGCCGATCCCGCCCCGATGATCGCCAGGTTTTGGCGAGCATAGGTTGCCGAAGTTTGCGAGCGGACGAGCTTCTGGATTTGAGCCCGGGAATCTGGTCAAAGCGAACTGATCGGTCAATA
>Ga0233425_10001320_pt1 | contig 56774 bp, 45 predicted proteins | sample Watercolumn_Towu_2_FD_181712 | JGI IMG/M metagenome (GOLD analysis project Ga0233425, IMG submission 181712) | Freshwater microbial communities from Lake Towuti, South Sulawesi, Indonesia - Watercolumn_Towuti2014_140_MG | ecosystem: Environmental > Aquatic > Freshwater > Lake | place... | reverse complement strand
AAAATCGCCAACGGGAAAAAATCAGTCGAGGAAATTTTAAATGAATGGCGCTTGGCAAAAAAATCTCAAAATTTCTCACAAAGTGACGATTGAGTCGTTATTCAGCCGCGGGGTGCAAAGTCCTGAAGTGTAAAATTATAATTAAATAACGACAAAAAACCCACTTGCGATTTTGAAATTTATATTCTAATCTACTCACGCACATTAAAATTTAATATCTAAAACCATAGGAGATTTATTTATGAATAAGCGGCTTATTTTTCTATCTTCTTGTTTTATTTTAATCCCTGTTATCTCAAAAGCACGTAGTGTAAGAACAAAACGAGATAATCCTAATCCAATAACTGCCATACAGATAAAAACAACCAAAGAAGACACAACAAAATTAATTGAAAATCAATCACCAGAAGAACTTTTATATACAAGAGAAAGCGAGAATCTAAAGGCTAAAATAGAAACTTCAATGTCAATATTAGAAAAGGGTACTTATACAAAAGTAAAAGCTGCTGTTGATCATATAACGCAACTTATAGAACTGAGAAAAAAATTAAGCCTTAGCTTCTTATCCAAAGAACAAACAGCTTTACCTGGTGAATATAAAAAATTTTTCTCAAGATGCAAAAATATTGTAGCTCAGGCCATAGATGCTCTTGAAGATGCAATTCCAGCATTAGATGCAACATTAACAGAAGAATATCTAAAAAAATCACAAGAGTCACAACCACCCGAACTAACACATGAAATAGCAAATCTTTCAATAGATCTTGCACTTTTTTTCCAAACAGAACTTTCTAGGCTTATAACAATCATTACCCCTTTATGTCAAAAACTTCAAAAAGTAGGGGAAGAGCAATTATTAAAAGCAGGTCTTTTACCGAATATTCAATTGGTGTGCGTTGATGCTTCAGAACCCAAAGCACAAGAAGCTCAATAATTATAATTTTCATTAGTAATATTAGCCCGATATTACAAAAAAATCCAGAGTATAAACTCTGGATTTTTTTATTTTAAAGCCAATAAATTTTGACTTTCTCAACCGAACAAATAAACTTAATTAATTTGAAACTTAGGCCCCTAAACCTGAAACAAATCCTGAAATAATTTATGTATAAGCATATAATCTTATTGTGTTTAATATCTCTCGCTATTACACAAAACGTATTCTCACAAAAAAATAATAATATATCGATATTATTTGAAGAAAAAAAGGAGAAAGCGCTCGCTGGAGATAAATTACAAACAAATCTTTCCTTACCAAAAAACTCTTTAACGAATACACGGCAAAAAAATATCTCTGATTTAGTAAACAAAATAAAACTTTCTATAGAAAAAGGGGCTACACAAGAAGAGCTTGAAAAATTAGTTAACACAGAAATAAAAAAAATAATTCAAGAAAATAAAATTTTGCTAAAGCCAGAAAATAAAAGCTATTTATATGCCCTCTTGATATATGTTGTAGTTGCCATAATTATTGTCGCAGTAATTTATTTTATCTTCAAAGAAAAGAAACCCAAAAATATAAATATTAAGCCAGCTAATTTTATTACTTTTGGGGAACATTATACATTCTATGCAGCAAATGAAAAAACTAAAATAATTTTCGGGTTTTTAAATTATATTAGAGAACACTATCCAACAGAATTTGAAAATCTTTTAAGAAACAGAGATTCTAGTTTTTTCCAATATATTACAGTTTGGGAACCATAATAAAGACATTCGTTAAAATAAAAAAGCCTGTAGGTATACAGACTTTTTTATTTACTGGCGGGGCCAACGGGGCTCGAACCCGCGACCTTCCGCGTGACAGGCGGACGCTCTAACCAAACTGAGCTACGGCCCCTAATTTTCATTTAATCTTATTATATCTATTTAATTTTGCCAGATGTAACGATTTTTGCAAGGGAAACGTAATCTATACCAGCATCCTTCATCAAATCTTCAGGGGTTCCTGAACACGAAATTTTATTAACAGCACAAATATCCACATGTAACCCACTATTCACAACAGCACTTGCTACTATCTGCCCCATTCCACCATAAAAATAGTGATCTTCTACAGTTACAATTCTCCCACCAGAAGCTTTAGCTACATTCATAACAGTCTCTTTATCAAAAGGCTTTATGCTATAAAGATCTATAATAGAAACATAAATATTTTGTGATTTTAACAGCTCATAAGCCTTTAATGCCTCATGAACAGTAATCCCAGCAGAAATAATACAGGCAACATCGCGATTGTCTTTCTTAAGAATCTTACAGCCCCCTAAAGAAAATTTCTCATCTTTAGAGTACAACACTGGAACATCTGCTCTGGTTGTACGCACATACGAGATCCCTTGTGTGTAATTAGCAGATAGCCCTGTTAAGTAATAAGCAGAGACCCCATCGCTTGGGTATAAAATTATAGAATTAGGAAGCGTACTAATCATAGCAATATCTTCAAGGCCCATCTGTGACGGCCCATCTTGCCCTATAGAAACACCACAGTGTGACCCACAAACCCTTAAGGAACATTGCCCTATAGAGGCCATACGTAGTTGATCATACGCACGAGTTAAAAATGCCCCAAAAGTAGCAACAAAGGGGATCTTGCCCCTTCTGGCAAGTCCTGCAGCTACTCCAATCATGTTTTGTTCAGCAATAAAACACTGAAAAAATTTTTCTGGGGACTCTTTTCCAAAAATTTCTGTAAAAGTAGAATTCTTAACATCTGCGTCGAGCACAATAATATCTTTATGTTCTTTACCAAGAGAGGCAAGTGCATAACCATAAGCTTTACGTGTAGAAATTTTAGAATCTTTATCAAAAAGTTTTGTGTTTTTATCGTTATCAAGAGAGAGTTTTTGCACATTAATTTCTTTAATACAAGAGACACTAGAACAGACATCTGGCTTTTTGGGTATATATATTTTACAATTAGCCCCTCCCAATAAAGTAGTTAAATGCGCTATAGCTTTTTCAGCAGTTTGTTTATCCAAAGGCTTCCCGTGCCAACCCTCTTTACCTTGAATATTTTCAAGTCTATAGCCCTTAATAGTTTTAGCTATAATAACAGAGGGCAAATTTTTTTCTTTACTAATAATTTCGAATGTATCTAATAGCTCTTTTATATCATGCCCATTTACAATATAAGCGTTCCAACCAGATGCTTTAAATTTTTGTAAATATCTTTCATAGTTTTGACTATATAGCGTAGGGCCAGATTGCCCCAACCCGTTACAATCAACAATACCAATAAGATTATTTAATTTATAGTGACAGGCAAAATCTGCAGCCTCCCAGATAGATCCTTCAGCTATTTCACCATCACCCATAAGAACATATGTGTTATAAGGCAAATTATCTAAATGAGCATTAAGGGCCATACCTGCACCAATAGACAACCCCTGCCCCAATGATCCAGTAGCAGCTTCATTATACTCAAGCCTAGGGGTTGGGTGCCCCTCAAGGCGAGAAGTCACCTGACGTAAAGTCAAAAGTTCTTCATCAGTAATAACACCTAAATACTTCCAAGCAGCATAAATAATAGGGGCAGCATGTCCTTTGGACAAAATAAATCTATCATTATTATAGTATTTCGGGGTTTTGACGTCATATTTAAGCACATTAAAAAACAAAACTGATATAATATCAGCTATAGACAAACAGGATGTCGGATGTCCAGACCCGCTTGCAGTAGTTGCCCTGATTGAATCTATACACAACGCAGTTGCGTATTGCTTCAACCGTTTGTGTTCTTGTAATGTAAGGTCCTTCACAGCACACCTCATATATCTTCAATCATTTTTTATTTCATTTTGTACCTACTTAAAATACATAAATATAAAAATAGCACCAGATAAACCAGCGCTATTTATATTAATTTTTTAAATTTTTATTAACTATTATTTCGAAACTCTCTTATAAATTTTAGCCACAAAGAACTTTTCGCAAATTGTGTTTTATGATATGACAAATGTATAGAAGATAATCTACGATTTGTAGGGGGATAATAAATAGATACTCCATTAGCATTTTTCATAGACAAATCAGCTGCATTAGCGATTACCACATCGTCTATGATTGCAAAACCCTCGGCTAAAAAACCTTTTAAACAATCAAGTGCATCTTGATATTCTTTATTAGTTTTAGCTTTTTTATGTGCTACCTTATCTAGAATCAACTCTGACTTAGGTTTAGTTTTTGGTAACCAGTCTAGCAATGCAACATAAAAAGAGTAAATATCAATATAACTTTTTATAAAAAAAGATTTAGAAACATTACGAGATTTTATAACCATCTTTCGCGTTTCATCAGGCAAAATTTGTTTACACGCATATATACTTCTTATAACGTTATCAACATTTTGCTTTAATTTTTCTATAGAATCTAATTTTATAGCAGACAAAGTATAGCCCAAATCACTCTTATGCTTTTTGTAAAAACAGTCATAAGAATCTACAATTTTTTTCGCAAGCATTATATTATCAACTGCTGTTGGTGTCTGTGTTAGTGGCAAAATAAATCCAGAATAATTCCATCCACTTACAGGTTCTACTTGCTCTGAAGCCACAAGAATTTCAGCATAATCTTTTATTTGATATGCTATCTCTAACATGGCCATTAAACAGGCATCCATTCCTAATAAATCTATCTTTTTGCCAAATACCTGCGACATACCAGCACAAGCAGTTAACAAACCTTTGTTTGTTAAACAGGTGCTTTGTGAATCATCGTATAGAATACCTCTTTCATTAAAATATTCTTGTATTCCAGGGACCTCAAGCCATAATTTAGAACTAATAATTCCTTTATAATCTTCAATCCCAGTGCCATGGTTCGATAAAATAACGCCATAATGTTTAGCAGGATATTTTGTTTTAACCCATTTTGCTGCAGTAATTAACTCTTTAGCTGGGTTAACGCCCATTTCGCTATTTAAAGAGTCAGCTTCAACAGCAACACCTTTATTGATTTTATATCTCCATGTTTTAACACTATTTGGCTTATCAAACTGAACTAAAATATTAACATCCGAGCTGTCTTTAAAGACACCCTTTATCATATCTTTAATATTATAATTCACTAACGATGCAAGATTATTATCAGCCTGTATAATTACCAAAATACTCCATTCAGCCTGCTCGCATAAAATTCTAGCACAGAGAAACAACAAAAAGATAAATAACAAACTAATAATATTAAATTTTTTCATTTACATTTAACCATCACTTATAAATCTAGCGTCTAAATACTTTTATAAAACTTAACCATAAAGAATTTTGCGCAAACTGGGTAGTTTTATACGAAGCATGAATAGATGATAGTTTAAGTTTTGGGCTAGGATAGTAAATAGATATTCCATGAGCATTCTTCATTTGCGGCCCGGTCGAATTTGCTAGTATAGAACTACTTATAATCGAAAGCCCATTCACAAGAACAGTTCTTAACGCTGTAAGCGCTTTTTGATACTGAGGATTTATTCTTCTATTTACATGCTCTATTTTATTCAGAATCTTTGCAGATTTAGGGGTTCCTTTTGGTAATTTATTTAATAAAGCAGAATAAAAAGAATAAAGATCTATATAACTTTCTATATAAAAGTAAGTAACTACATTCCGAGCAGCAACTATCATATTTTTTGTTGCAATGGGGTCAATTTTATAACAATTATTTATACTATTAACTACACTATCTATATTTTTTTTTATAGCATCTAAATATGATAAATCAATAGCTGAAAGAGTATAATCTAAAACGCTTTTATTCCGTTTATAAAAAAGCCCATAAACATCTACTATCTTTTTAGAAAGTTTTATATTATCAAAATCAGATGGATTTTGCGTAAGAGGTGAAAGAAAATCTGAATAATCCCAACCCTCTCCAGGCTCTGTTTGTTGAGACGCAACAAGAATACTAACATAATTTTTCACTTGATATGCAACCTCAACCATAGCCATTAAACAGGCATCCATTCCTAATAAGTCTATCTTTTGTCCAAAAATTTGTGACATTCCAGCACAAGCAGTTAACAATCCTTGATTAGTTAAACATGTATTTTGCGAATAATCATATAAAATTCCCCTATCACTAAAATATTCTTGTATCCCCGGGATCTCAAGCCATAATTTAGAGTTAATAACTTTTCTATAATCTTCAATCCCTGTTCCATGATTCCACAAAATCACACCATAATGTTTGGCGGGGTATTTTGTCTTAACCCATTGAGCAGATGCAATTAATTCTTGCGCAGGATTATAACCCATTTCGCTATTTAATGATTCATCTTCTACCGCAGCCCCTTTGTTAATTTTATATCGCCATGTTTTATTATCTTGCGGTTGATCCCATTGAACCAATACATTCACCTCCGAACCATTTTTATAAATACCCTTTGCCATGTCTTTTATATTATAACTAGCAAATGGAGCAAGATCATTATCCCCCTGTATATATGTCAAAAGACTCCATTCTGCTTGAACACAAAGAATTCTTGAAAATAAAAAACTAGATATTATTGCACATAAAGCAAAATTAATTACTTTCATTACGCTACTCCTTAGTTTAAAAATATTTATAAAACACTAAAGAGTAGCGTAATGAATTTTCTAAATAAAAAGCAAGACTTTATGCTATTGCTTCTTTGAGAAAATCAATCCACAGGCTCTCACTTGCAAATTCTGTTTTTGCATAAGAGTAATCAATAGAATTAGATTGTGGGAAATATATAGACAGCCCCTTAGCACGTGGTAAAAATTTGCCAGCTGTACTTGCAACAACACTCTCTTCTATTAATTTTGTCCCAATTTCCAACATTTGCCTTATATCACTAAAATTTTGAGCGTATTCAGAATATTGAGATTTAAGGGCATCAAGTTGCCCTTCAAATTCTGCATAAAAAGAATGCATATCTATATAATTCGGTGCGCTAAATTGCAAACTTGCATGCCGTGCTGTTTTTATTGCCTTTACTAAAAGACTTTTACATGTACCAGAACACTTTTTAATCAAAATAATTATACTATCAAGATTTTGTTTAATATTTTCTATCAACTGAAGATCAATCGCTGACTGGGTATAGAACTGAATTTTATCTTTATAATAAAGCTCGTAACTTTTTACTATACTTTGAGCAATTTGTGCTGGCGTCACTTTGCCACCACTTAAAGCACCCATTACTGCAGCATAGTTCCATCCATGTGCTAATTCAACCTCTTCAGACGCAACAAGATATTGTGCATATTTTCTTGTCTGATAACTAACTTCAAGCATAGCCATAAGACAGGCATCCATTCCAAGAACATCAAGTTTTTTATTATTAAGAACTTTAGTTTTTATCTCTTCAAGCGCAGAAGTCAAAATATAATTTGTCATATAAGTTCTGCTGTATTCGTTAAATAATATTCCCCTATGTTCTTTAGAATGGCAATCAATCGTTATACCATCAATTTGAATTCGTGGGTTAGTTTGTGCCATAACAGTATCTATATTAAATAAAGCCCCTTTTTGATCCGGTCTCACTTTACCCCAAATAGGATCAATAATTCCAATTCCATGATCCCATAAAACTAAAAAATATTTTTGTGCAGGATATTTACTCACAGCCCATTGCATAGAATCAACAAGATCTTTTGCTGCATTTCCATCAACATTACCATCTATTTTGGTATCTAAAACCATATTGTTTTTATCAATTTTATACCGCCAAGTTCCACGATGTTGTTGATCATGAAGCTGAACAAGTATATTTAAATTAGTATTTGATCCAATCGTTGCCATATCAAAAAAATTTTTTTCTGCAAATGCACTTAAATTGTTATTTGCTTGAACATAAACAAGAACAGTCCATTCCGGAAGAGCCCAAATATACGAAAAAAGAAAGAAATACGTAAATATAAAAGACAGCGATAAATAACGGCTACTCATTGTCCCCCCTTCTCGTTTTCACTTCCATAACACACAAATATGTGTCTGTATTTTTCCCATTTCTAAATAAAGGCTACAAAACTCCCCTTCTTTAAGTCAATAATATTATTATCTGTAAATAATAATTGCGATAACAACTGGACTAATATTAACTTTTACATAAAAAGATCATCTAAGTAAAAGTAGATAAAAATATAACTTTTAGTTACATATACTATGTTTTTAATCACATTGAATCTTTTTTAAAAATAAAAAATTATATTTTTTATATTTGCTATTATTAAAAATAGTGTTATACTGACAAGAAAATAACGACAACTTAAAAGTATTTATTTCCCAAAACATTATGGAAACAATTAAAAAGCCTTTGTGTTACTTTTATTCTAATCTTTTAAAGAGTCATCAAGAGCACTATAACTTGATTAAATCCTCATTAATTACTTTGATATTATGCAATTGTTTATTAACGTCAGCAATTATAATGCTTGATAATTACATAATTCCGGGGAATTAAAAATAGCAATAATAAAAACAAAAGATTAAAACCAAAACCCCGGCATAAAATCCGGGGTTTTATAATTTAAAAAGATTTTTTAATTTATATTTATATACTAAACTCTTTTAAGTAAACGTAAGGAGATTTCATGCAAAAAAAATTAAGTATTTGGACCCTAGGTTTAGCAATTTTTACAATGCTTTTTGGGGCAGGTAATGTTGTATTTCCACTTTTAATTGGCAAAGCTGTAGGTAATAAAGTGCTTTTTGCAATTGCAGGATTTATTATAACGGCAGTAATAGTTCCATTATTGGGGCTAATATCTGCAATGTTATTTGAAGGCAATTATAAAAAATATCTGGCAACAACTGGAATTTTAACGGGTGCGCTTATCACACTTGTATGTATGGTTTTAATTGGACTTTTTGCAGCACCTCGTTGCATTGCACTTTCTTATGAGATAGTAACATGGTATTTTCCAAAATGTTCCAAAATCATATATAGTTTAATTGCTTCAATATTAATACTTACTCTTACTATACGACAAAGCAAAGTTGTAACTATTCTTGGTAGATATTTAGGGCCATTAAAATTAACACTTCTTTTTTCAATTATAATTTTAGGAATATTTTCCCCAATAAAACCACAAGCTACTAGTTTTACGTCTTGGGAAAGTTTTCTAAAGGGCTTCCTCGATGGCTATTTCACTATGGATATTTTAGGAACTATATTCTTTTGTGGACTTATTTATTCGACAATAAAAACGCAAAAATCAGCGGGACAGGTAGAAGGTTCGTCTGTTAATATTGCACTTTATGGGTTAAAAGCTGGCATCATAGGAGGTACACTTCTTGGTATTGTTTATATAGGCTTTTGTTTGGTTGCAGCCATGTATGGCCCTTATGTAACAGGAGCCTCTGAACCGCAACTTCTTAGTGCTCTTGCATCTACTATTCTCGGCCCTAACGCAGGAATTCTTGCGAATCTTTCTGTTATTGTTGCATGTTTCGCTACAGCGCTAGCCTTAACTGCTGTTTTTGCAGATTATCTTCATAAAGAAATCCTCAGAGAAAAACTCAACTACACTCATGCATTACTTATTACTATTATTACAGAATTTTCAATTACCAATCTAGGGTTTATGGGTATAATAAAAGTTACCGCACCTATTCTTAATCTTTGCTATCCTGCACTTATAGCGCTTGCTATTTCTAATATAGCAACTGCTATATATGGTTTTCGTCATACAAAAATTGTATTTTTTACAACACTTTTCATAACTGCAATAGTACAATATAGTGATTACATAGTAGCTCTCCTGAAAGGGTAACAATCATGAATTATGATTTTAAAACTATAGAACAAAAATGGCGTGAGCATTGGCAAAAAAATCCTTATTTTAAAACTAAAAAAGATTATTCTTTAAAAAAATTTTATTGCCTAGATATGTGGCCATATCCATCAGGTTCAGGACTTCACATGGGACACTGGAAGGGATACGTCTTATCAGATGTATATGCAAGAATTAAGCTTTTACAGGGGTATAATGTTTTACACCCAATGGGGTGGGATGCCTTTGGTCTTCCGGCAGAAAATGATGCAATAAAAAAGGGGATACACCCTAAAATAAGTACAGAAAAAAACATCGCTAATTTCAAAAAACAGCTATCTTACATAGGTGCTATTTATGACTGGGATAAAGAAATGAGCACAGCAGATACAGAGTATTATAAATGGACACAATGGATATTTCTCAAGATGTATGAAGCTGGACTTGCATATCAGGCAAATACGCCAATCAATTGGTGCCCAAAATGTCTAACTGGCCTAGCAAATGAAGAGGTCGTAAATGGGGAGTGCGAGCGCTGTGGTACACAAACAACACAAAAACCAATTAGACAATGGATATTAAAAATAACAAAATACGCTGAAAGATTACTCTCTGGATTAAAAAAACTAGAATGGCCTGAAAAGGTAAAGCTTATGCAAGAAAATTGGATAGGAAAAAGCATAGGCGCAAAGATTATCTTTACTACAGACACAGGAAAAGATATAGAAATTTTTACAACAAGACCAGACACGCTTGGGGGTGTTTCGTTTATAGTTATTGCACCTGAACACACACTTGTAGAAAAGATCACAATAAAAGAACAAGAAAACACTATAAAAAATTATATAGAAGAGACAAAAAAGCTTAGCGAGCTAGAACGCACACTAGACACAAAAGAAAAAAGTGGCGCATTCACAGGAAGTTATGCAATAAACCCACTTAACAACACAAAAGTACCCATTTTTATCGCTTCATACGTGCTAACACACTATGGAACAGGAGCCGTTATGGGAGTCCCTGCACATGATCAAAGAGATTTTGAATTCGCGCAAAAATTTAATCTGCCAGTGCGCGAAGTAATAAAATCTAAAACACAAAACAGTGAATACTATAAAAACAATATACTCATTAAAGCATTCGAAGGCGATGGGACATTCATTAATTATGGGCCAGAATTAGACGGGCTAGATTCTAAAATAGAGGGCACACAAAAGATTTTTACTAGTCTAAAACAAAAGGGTAAAGCACAGGAACATATAACATATAAATTACGAGACTGGGTCTTCTCTCGCCAAAGATATTGGGGGGAACCAATACCAATTGTTCATTGTACTCATTGTGGGATTGTGCCTGTTCCTGAAGATCAACTGCCAATTTTATTACCCGATATAGAAAAGTATCAGCCAACAGGAACTGGAGAATCTCCATTGGCTGATATTAAAGAGTGGGTAAACACACCCTGTCCTAATTGTAAAGGTCCGGCAAAAAGAGAAACAAATACAATGCCTCAATGGGCCGGATCATCCTGGTATTTTTTGCGCTATCCAGATCCTAAAAATAAAATAGCTATATTTAATAAAGAAGAGATGAAATACTGGCTTCCAGTAGATCTTTATGTTGGGGGAATAGAGCACGCCATATTGCACCTGTTATATTCAAGATTTTATGTAAAAGTTCTTTATGATTTAGAATATTTACCCTTTGAAGAACCTTTCAAAAAACTTTTCAATCAAGGGATGTTATGCATGAAATCTCCGGTAAGTGGACGTGTTGAAAAAATGTCAAAGTCAAAAGGCAATGTTATAAATCCAGAAGATATGATCGAACAAATAGGAACAGATGCACTTAGAACATATATTTTATTTATGGGGCCACCAGAGTTAGATAGCGAATGGCAATCTGATTCTATAAAAGGGGTACGAAATTTTTTGTGTAGATTGTGGAGCTATCTCACAGACCAATCGCATATTAAATTAAATAATTTCACATCAGATATAAAAACGCAAAAACGCTTCCATAAGTTTTTAAAAGATTATCAAACCAGAATAGAAGATTTCAAGCCAAACACAGCGGTCGCTGCACTTATGGAATATTTAAACGATCTGGAGAAAGATAAACATACACTTGATAGCATAATTACAGAACAATTTTTAGTTGCCTTTTCAATTATGGCCCCGCACTTTTCAAGTGAACTTTTAGAACGCTTGCTTAACAAACAATTAGAGCACTGCCCATGGCCACAGTATGACGAAAAACTTGCAGAAATATCAGACGTAGAAATAGCAATCCAGGTTAATGGAAAACTGCGTAACAGTATTACTGTTCCCAAGGGAAGTACACAGACAACAGTAGAAACTCTAGCAAAAACAGCTATCTCTAAATGGCTAGAAAACAACACTGTAATAAAAATTATTTTTGTTCAAGATAGACTTATTAATTTTGTCGTAAAATTCTGAGATTAAAGAGGTGTAAAATGAAAATTTTTCTTGATACTGCAAATGTAGAAACAATAAAAAAATGGGTTGATACCGGACTTATTGACGGGGTTACGACTAACCCTACTTTACTTGCGAAAGAGGGCAGCTCACCGGAGAATATCTTGCGTAATATCTGCTCAATAGTCCAAGGCCCTGTTAGTATAGAGGTCACAGAAAAAGAACCAGAAAAAATATACAAACAGGCCTGTGATATAGCTAAGTTTTCGCAAAATGTTGTAGTAAAAATACCATGTGTACAGGAATATTTAACTGTTATAAATAGACTGGTTAAAAATAATATAAAATTAAATATCACTTTAATATTTTCTACAACTCAAGCGCTTATTGCTGAAAAACTAGGGGTTACTTATATATCGCCATTTCTTGGCCGCTGGGATGATATTGGATCAGATGGTATAGAAATAATAGAAGAGATAGTTACACTTAAGAGTAACTATCTAAACTTTACTTCAGAAATTATCGCTGCATCAGTAAGATCAGTTATACATTTTAAAAAAATTGCACTTGCTGGTGCTGATATTATCACAGTCCCATCCACAGTACTGGAGCAGGCCATAAAGCATCCATTAACAGATAAAGGTATTATATTATTTGATAACGACTGGAATAAGTTGGGAATAACAAAATTCTTTTAAAAATAAAACAAAATTTTTGGGTTTAAAATTCTAAAAAAGACTTTACAAAATCAAATCTTTGTATAGTATTACAAACACTCTTAAAATAAATCTTTAATAAAAAATAATAAAAAATTTTAAGCCTAAAAATTTTATGAAAAAAAATATAAAATTCACTCTCCCCTTTCAACTTCTCACCATTTTAATTTTTTTATTAACACCATTGAACACTTTATGTGTTAGTCAAATTTATGACGATGACACAACAAAAAGTATAAAAAGCATACATGATATTTATTTTAGAGACACAGATATACATATAGATAAAAAAACACTGGTCTTAATAGATGCTGATAATACACTGTGGGAGCCCTGTGGAATTTCAGGCATAGATGATTTTGGCGTTATACAATTGGGAAGCGATCAATGGTTTTATGCTGTAGCAAATTATTTTGAAAACCAAGGGAATAGTCAACAAGCGGCTATTTTTGAAACAATGCGGTTAGATTTGATCGCCAAACAAATCACTCCAATGAAATTCGTAGAACCTTATATGTTAAAATTCATTAAATATCTTAAAAATAAAGGGGCCTACGTTATGATCATAACAGGCCGATCAGAAAGAACATTAAAAAGAATTACACTTGAGCGGCTAGGTCAGCTTGGAATTGATTTTTCTCTTTGCAGTATTTTACCAAGTGGATATACAACATTTAAAGATGTTGAATGCCCAGCATGTTGTCAAAATGGCGTTATTTTTTGTAGCGATAACCCAAAGGCAGTAATCCTACACCTTGTACTTAGAGAAGCCGCGATTAAGAAAGGTTTAGAACCAACTCAAATTATTTTGTTAGACGATAAATTAAAACATCTTGAAAGCATTAGAGATTATGCCTATAGCAGAAGAATTCCTTTTTATGGGTTCAGATATGGATTTCTTGACGAAAAAGTTGCTACATACAGGTGTAACCCTGGATTAATACCTTTAATTGAGAGAAGTATAGCATATCTTGAAGCTGCAAAACTTATACGGGAGGCTGTAGTCCCAACCAAAGTTTTTAAACCTGATGAATATACAGTCCAAGATAAATTGAGACAAAATAATACTAAAACGCCATATAGAGAATTACTAGTAATGAAAGCCTAAGTGTCTTTCAAAGCCTTAATTCTAGCAAAAAGGCTACATGGTAATAAACGTACAGAATTTTCTTGCAAGATATTTAGTTCACCATGTTCTATCTGAAAACTTGGATAAAAATCATATAAAAGATTCTTTAACACAACAGATGAATAACCCATAGAATAACCATTGAAAATAAAAAATAATGGCGTTGGAACAAGAACTTTACATATACTTAACAAATTATAAATTTTTCTTTCAAATTCAAAAATTCTCCCCTTTTGATCTCTTCCAAATGCAGGAGGATCCATAATTATGGCATCATATTGCACTTTTCTTTTAATTTCTCTACAAACAAAACTATAACAATCATCAACAATCCAACGAATAGACGCATTTTGTAGACCACTAAATTCCTGATTTTTCTTAGCCCATGAGATCGCTGCCTTAGACGCATCAACATGACACACTTTTGCACCAGCCCATGCAGCGCACAAAGTGGCTCCACCAGTATAAGCAAAAAGATTCAGCACATTAGGGACGGCCCCCGTTTGGGTTATTATTTTTTTTATTATATCTATCATCCACCTCCAATTTTCCATTTGTTCTGGAAAAATACCAATATTTTTAGACTGTGATAATCTTAATAAAAAACTTAAATCTTTATATTTAAAAATCCAATCTTCTTTAAATGTTTTTTTAACATCCCATTTTTTACCACTCTTATTACTTGAATTATATTTAGCATCAGCTGTTTGCCAAATGTCCTCAGGTAAAGATCTAGCCCATATACAGTTTGTGTCAGAACGAACAATTATATTACATCCAAATTTTTCTAATTTATACCCTCCCCCACTATCTAAAAGTTTATAACTGTTTGTCCCTTTTGAAAGTAAAATATTCATATAGTTCCCTACATCATTATAACATTATTATAACATTGCCAAAGCAAAGGTAAGTACAAATGTCAACTGAAAATCTAAGAAAAAAAGTTGCATTGGATTACAAATCAGCATAAAACAGCAAATCAACATAAGTAAATATAAAAAATTTACCTGTCTGTTTAATAGATGCCCAATCTCCATTAATAAAAAAACCCAAAAAGCCCGAGCAAACGGGACACTAACCCAGCTTAAAATAAATAATATACTACAAATAATTAATAATAATATTCGTTTGATAACTAAATGTATCGGCAAAAAAGCCAATAAAAAAATCCAAATTAAAATAAATAAAACTATATGTAATCCCGCTCGTGCTAAATAGTGCGCTAATCCCCATTGATTAAATATTAATCTTAAATCTCTACTATCTCCCTGCTTGTCTCCTAAAAAAATAAGTTTAAAATAGTTTTTAGTTAATAAAGAAAAATTTTTTTGAATTTTATACGAAATATTCAAACGTAACTCCCACAACCATCTTTTAAAACATAAATACGGTCTATTTATAAGTTTATAAACAGGATTATACAAAAATACTACAGACACAATTCTCTCTTTATTTAAATACTTTATAAATGATGGATTCCCACTTATATTGATCAGTTTATTATTTTTTATAAAAATATTGGGAAATAATACTATATCTCCTACAAGCAACTTAGTTCTATTTAATAAATATAATTTAATATCAACCGAAAAACCTCCTAGTTCTATATTTTTTTGTTTATTAATTTTTACTATTTTAGCTATAAGTACCTCTTTAATCCTCCCTTCTAAATCAACTTTTTTATCTATTACACGAACAACTAAATCTAATTTTTCCCCAGATAAATTATTATAAATCTTTTTCCACTTACAATTATTATATTCAAACGCAAAGACCCCGACAATAAAAAAAGCCCACAATAAAACAATATTGATTAAAATTTTCAACGTTAAAAATCTTATTAAAACCACAAATATTACACACGCTATTAAAACAATAAAAATCATAAACAAAAGAGAAAACAAAGAATAATATTCAGCAACAATACCTAATATAAGCCCCAATAAAGGAGAAAAAATTAAAGATTCAATATTTATTTTATTATTATCTTTATACATAAATCAAATTAGGGACTCGTTACCATTTCTGATCACAAAATTTTTATTTTCTTTTTTTAAAAAACATGCTAGTAAAATACAAGTAGATTCATAATAACAACAACAGCACAAAACAGGCGGCAGAAAGGGTAAAAATGCCAATAAAAATAAAGACTGTCAAGGGCAGAGAAATTTTGGATTCTCGAGGAATTCCAACACTTGAATGTATCATATTGCTCGATAATAATAGCGAAATAAAGGCAAGTGTCCCTGCTGGAACATCTGTAGGAAAACACGAAGCATTCGAGTTGCGCGACAACAATCAATCCAGATTTCTAGGCAAAGGGGTTCTTAATGCTATATCTAATTTAGAAAATAAAATAGCCCCCCTTCTTATCGGTAAGACACCAAATATAATTGTTATGGATCAAATTATTCTTGACATTGACAACACAGATCAAAAAACAATACTTGGTGCCAATACAACGCTTGCTGCTAGCTTGGCAATTTTAAGAGCCCAAGCAGATATAGAATCAATAGAACTCTATCAGTTAATCAACAATCTTTTTATACAAGAAAAACCACAGATCCCTATGTGCATGTATAATATTTTAAATGGAGGCCTACATGCAGACAATGGAATCACATTTCAAGAATTTATGGTTATGCCACAAACCAACTCAATAAAACAATCGCTTCAAATATCTACACTTATTTATCACACGTTAAAAAATATACTTAAAGAAAAAAATTTAGGGGCAACAACGGGAGAAGAGGGCGGGTTTTCGCCTTACCTAAAAAACAGCCCTGAAGAGACAGAAATCTATGCATTAGAACTTATAACACAGGCGATCAACAACGCTGGATTTAATACACAGAACGTCACAATATGTCTAGATATCGCTGCAACATATTTTTATAACACAAAAACAAATATTTACACACTTAGCCAAAAAAATCTTAACAATAAAGAGTTAGTTACTTTTTACAATCAATTAGTAGAAAAATATAATATAACATCTATAGAAGATGGTATGAGTGAAGACGATTGGTATGGATGGCAGTTATCAACAGAATTGTTTGGCAAAAGAATACAGCTTGTGGGTGATGATATATTTGTAACAAATACAACAAAAATAGAAAAAGGAATAGCACGAAAAGTTGCCAATGCTGCAATAATAAAACCAAACCAAATAGGAACAGTAACAGAGACCATAAAAGCAATTAACCTTTGTAAAAGTAATAATTATAACACAATAATCTCACACAGATCAGGAGAGACAAACGATTCTTTTATAGCAGATCTTGCAGTTGGTTGTAATGCTGGACAATTCAAAAGTGGTGCACCAGCAAGAGGTGAACGCATTGCAAAATATAATCGCTTATGTGAAATAGAAGAGATATTAAGTAAATAATCACACAGACCCATATTGTGGGTTTCGGGGCTATTTTAAAACAGCAATAGTGGGTTGTCTTAATAAAGTCCCTATATTTCTACGCACAGAATTAAATCTATTATCACAAATTGTACAAAAATTATACTGGGTACTTATATTTTTTTCACAAACACCTATTTCAAGAAGAAAAAACTTATTACACGCGGGTAAATCAAAATAAATTTTATTTTCTCGTTCCATAAAAACGTTATTGGGTAAAGAGAGCCCTTTTAGATTATCTATAAAATCTTGCGTTACAGAATAACAACATGATTTAGCACATGGCCCAAAGAATACAAATAAACTATTAAGATCTAAATCATATTTCTCTCGCATTTGTAATATCGCACACTTAACAATTCCATTAACACTTCCCCGCCATCCAGCATGTATTACACATATCACATTATTTTTTTTTTCGTATAAGACAATTGGTAGGCAATCTGCAGTTAAAATTCCCAGGCCAATATTTTTTTTATTTGTAAATAAAAAATCCCCTTCTGTCTCTTCTAATACAAGTCTTTTACCTTGAAAATAATTATTGTTTATAAAACACCCAGTTACATTATGTATCTGTTTTTGAAAAACAAGTTTTTGTAATGACAAAGTATCTAAAAGTTTTTCACAGAACTTTTTAAACCCTAACGATTTTGGTGGCGAAGAGATATCCTGAGTCTGTCCAAAATAAATTAAAATTTTATTATTATTATAAATAAGCATTTATATTCTCTTTAATAACCATAAATTATCAAAATTTAATTTAACAAAAATATAAAAATAATATATAACAAGGGGCATTATAATATAAAAAAACAATAAACGTAAAATTTTATGTATTTAGATAAATATCCTGCATCATGGGTAGAAATAGATGATATTACACCTGAGAATAATATATTTAATTACAAAAAAATTATAACTCCAACATTAATGGCACCCATGATAAAATACAATACTTATGTACACAGATAGGAGATCATTTGAGAATCACAGCAGAAGCCATTGCAAAGCGCTGCAATACAATTAATTACGAAGGGTAACACAAATTAACCCATTATTGCCCAAACAAATTAAGAGTGAGAGAAACTTTTACACGAAAAAAGGGGAGAAATTAGATGAAAAAAATATTTTTCTGTTCTTATATTTTTGCACTTTTATATCTTTACACAAACACACTTTCTGCTCTTATAGCCAGAGTCACAGTTTTTGCAAAGCTTTTAAATAACAATCAAGTACAGTGCGTAATACTGTGCGGTGACAATCATATTATTGGAACCCCACAAGATAATTTAAACCAGTTTTATATTCTACTTAACGAAAGCAAAAAATATAATATTAAAGTTAACTGTTATGTAGAAAATCAACGTATGCTTTCTCCATTTTTTAACGATCAATACGATCAACAACTTGTTAAAATATTACAACAAGATGTCACCCATAAAATATTAAAAAACGAGCCAGGATCGCTTACAATTCTTTCACTTTTTGGCAGGGACAAAAAATATTTTCCCCAAAAATATCAAAACTTAATTGAACATTTAATTACAACAAACATAGAATGCAGGCAGTTTTTATTTTATACATCGCTATTAAACAACCAACTTCTTGCGCTTAATCTTTCAAAGGCAGATTTGATAAAAGAGTTTAAAAAAATTCAAGAACAAAAATGTAAAAAATTTTCCTTCAATAATCTTTTTAAAACTCCAGAAATACTCATGTCTTACAGTAATAATACACAGTATCCCAACTTAAAAATATTTTTTGAGCAATTAAAAATTAAACTTACTAACGATACAAAAAAACTTATTAATTTATGGCAAAAAAACTTTGTGCTCAAAGATAATAATATTTTACAAAAACCGATCTGGACCTTACATTTAGAAAACAAACAAATACAAACTACAAATTTTAATGGTATCGCTGTACAATATTATAAAAATATATTTGATGACCAATTGTGTCCAACTTTACTCGAATACCAATTGTTTGACGAAATGATAGAAGCTAATGCACTCTGGCACATAACAAACCCATATTCACCAAAAAGAATTCTAGTAATCACAGGCTCTGTTCACACTGGGCAATACTTTGACCTTATTTCGCATACCAAGGGAATGGCAAAATTATTATCTTCACTAGGTTATAAAGAACTTGTATTTTTTGGTGTAGAAGATATAAACAACGTCAGCCAAGAAATCGCTTGTCAGCTTAGTAAAAAAACCCCTCAAGTAATCCTACACTGGTTAAGTAAAACTGATACAGAATTGTCTAAATTAATCAAATATTTAAATAAGCCTAAAAATTTATGATTGTTTCCCAATTTTTTCTAATTCCTGATGTTTTTTACGCAAAAATGTTGGTGTATCCAATTCATCTTCTTCTAAAACAACGCTAGTCCCCTGTTCATCTAAAACAATACGCTCTTTATCTTCTTCTTGTTTGTTTTCCATGTCTTTTGTATTTATATCCATAAATGATTTAATTACATCTTTCTCGTTTTTTTCAGAGAGGTTAGAATTTAAAATACCCGCTTTCTCTTTCACATCAGAAGTCAAATCTTGCTTCTTAATAACTGTCTCCTGATCTAAGGCCTTTTCAAATCCAGTTGCAATAACCGTAACTACAATTTTATCGCCAAGAGTATCATCAATAACAGATCCTAAAATAATATTTGCATCCTCCCTTACCATATCATAAATTAATGATGCCGCTTCATTAATCTCATATAATCCAAGATTTGAACTACCACCAATATTAATCAAAACCCCCCGTGCCCCTTTTATACTCATACTTTCCAGAAGAGGAGAATTAATAGCTGCCATCGCAGCCTGTTTAGCTCTATCAGCCCCCGTAGCATATCCTGTCCCCATAATTGCCATGCCCATATCCTTCATAATTGCACGAACATCAGCAAAATCTACATTAATGTGCCCAGGTTTTGTAATAATATCTGAAATTCCCTTAATTGCTTGTTTCAAAATCTCATTTGAGCAAGAAAATGCGCTTAACAATGATATTTTAGGATCTGAAATTTCAAGTAATCTTTGGTTTGGAACAATAATAAGAGTATCTACCAAAGCTTTTAACATTTGTATGGCATCATCTGCAACCTTAAATCTATGCTTACCTTCAAACAAAAAAGGTGTCGTAACAATAGTTATAGTCAAAATTCCTAATTCTCTTGCAGCATTTGCAATTACTGGCAATGCACCACTTCCTGTTCCGCCACCCAACCCTGCAGTTAAAAATAAAATATCAGCATTCATAATCTGTTCAACGATTGTATCAAGATCCTCCTCGGCCGCTCTTCTACCAAGGTCAGGGTTTGATCCCGCACCAAGTCCTTTTGTAATTTTAGCCCCCATTTGAATTTTGCAAGTAGAAGAAGAAAGTTGTAAAGCCTGCGCATCAGTATTAGCAACAATAAATTCTACAGCCTCAAACTCATTTTCATATAACATACTATTCACAGCGTTACCACCAGCACCACCTATTCCTATAACTTTTAAACAGGCACCAAATTTATAACGATTCTCTTCTTCAATGTTTAGCTCTATCATTACTCACTCCTTTGAAATTTATCAAATTAAAAAAGATCATATATCCAGGAACGCATTTTTTTAAACACACGGCCTAAAGCAGATTCATCTGATGAAGAGACTTCATATTTCTCTCTTTGCCCCGTAGTGTAAACTAACAATCCATAAGCTGTAGAGTAAACAGGGCTTTTAAGCATATCTGGAATATTTCCCAAAGAATTTTGATCAAATGATTGGGGAAGCCCTATGCGCACAGGGATATCAAGTTTTTCCTGCGCCAACTCCCTAAAACCACCCAACAAACAACCTCCCCCAGTTAACACAAGGCCAGACGGCATCATTGGTGATAGACGAGATGCAACCATTTCATCCAAAAAAATATCTAAAATTTCATGTGCTCTAAAACGTAAAATTTCACCAACCGCATTTAATTCTACTTTTTTAATCCCACCTGCATACCCCAAATCCACATCAATAAAATGGCCCTCTAATTCTAAAATTTTAGAAAGTAAAACAGTTCCATAACGTCGTTTAAGATCTTCTGCATACTTCGTTGGGATTCCAAAACCAATAGCTAGATCATTCGTAAAATGATTTCCAGCAATAGGTAAAACTTTAGAATACCTAATACGACGGTCCTTATATACTGCAAAATCAGACGTCCCACCCCCTATATCTAATATACCTACTCCCATTTCACGTTCGAAAGGTGTCAACACAGCATCCCCTGACGCTAATTGCTCAAGAACCATATCCGTTACACTAATCCCCGCTAATTCGCAACATTTAACAATGTTTTGAGCCGAGGCTATAGCCCCAGTTACAATATGCACTTGAGCTTCTAACCTTACACCATACATTCCTAAAGAATCCAAAACATTCTCTTGTCCATCGACTCTGAAGTACTGAGGCAAGATATGCAAAATTTCTTGGTCTTTAGGGATTGGGACTGCTTTTGCCGCTTCAATTACACGATCTATATCCCACTGCGTAACTTCGTGTCCCTTTATTGCAACAACACCTGTCGAATTAAAGGAACTTATATGCCCTCCGGAAATACCAACACAAGCAGAATTAACGCGTATACCTGAAACCGCCTCTGCCTCTTTAATTGCAGTTCTTATAGATTCTACAGTATTTGAAATATTAACCACAACCCCTTTTTTTAGCCCATAAGAAGGATAAGAGCCCATTCCTACAATCTCAATAGAACCATGATCTTGAACAGCAACAAGCACACAAATTTTGGTCGTCCCAACATCAATTGCTGAAATAGACCCCTTGAACAATTTATTTTTCATATACTCCCCCCTTTTTCAAAGAAAAACTGCAAGATTTCGCCACAATACACCCATCGAACCGAGCATCAAAAACAACTAAATTATTATAAACATTTTTACTTTTTTTAGAAAATTTAAGCAGCCCTCGATGCAAAAGGTCTTTATACAAAGAGGAGATCATAAATAATTTTTTCTCACTTAAAAAAACAGACTTATTTATCTTAATAATATACCCAATTGAACCATCACAAGGAATAAGATTATAACAAAAAGGAGAACTATAACTTATTAAATATTTTTGTCTCAAAAAACTCAATCTCTCATTTAAAAAATATATAATTAAGTCTTTAACAGAGCTTGAACATTCTTGGCCACTTTTTATATTAAACAAAGATTTTATTAAAATTTTAGGTAATTTAGAAAGATTATATTCTTCAAAAAAAGCTTTGTTAAAGATTTCCATATTTTCATCTATTACATATAAGTCATTAATTGAACATAATGGCGAAACACCTTCTATGCTTAGAAAAATAGAATTAGGGAGTTCAATATTCCAACTAATTTTATTTATAATTTTAGAGGTTGTTCTAAGTTGTTCAGTAAAAGTCTTACCTACTAAAATTCCAGATTTTTTTGAATTAAAATAACCCTTAATAAACGTCAAAATTTCATTCTTCTGTTCTTGTGAATATATTTTTGTAAAATTACAAATTACTTTAGAAGGCGCGATAAAAAAATTAAGATATTTAAATAAAAAAATAATTAAACACAAAGAAAAGACAAAACTTAAAAGTGTTCTTATAATTGTAATCTTTCTAATTTTAAAGACTTTGAACATAAAACAAATCCTAATTTATAAAAAACATTTTAGTCAATCTCATTAATAGCAAATGTTGTGGCCAAAAAGCAAAATATTTCTTGATAATATAAAAGACATTCAGCAAACAACAGCATATACTCAAAAATTGAGCAAGCAGCATAAACATTGGAGTTAAATAAAACAAAATAAAAAATTAATATTAAAAATTTAAAAGTTATCCACAATTTACAGTTTTAACTCATTTTTCATTGTGGATAACCTGTGGATAACTTGTGGATAAGTTCCCCTAAAAATTTTTCTGCCCTTCAAATCGCCCCGCTACAGGGACCAACCAGCGGCGTGTCAAAAATGACACACTCAAAAGCACGAATTAATGCCATAACTCTATAACGCAAAAAAAGTTATCCACAAGTTATCCACAAGTTATCCACAAGTTATCCACAATTTTGGCTCCTTCAAAAACCAGCTATTCCACAATAAAAAGTGCCAGTTTTGGGAAAGTTATCCACAATTTTGGGGGGTGCTTATTATTATCATTATATATATATATATATATATTAATAATAACGATTGTGGATAACTTTAAGTTTTACCAAAAATTCTGTACATGTAGAAATTTTTAGTCAATTTAGTAACAAACAAAAACCAAAAAAAACGTCTTTTTTCTATAACTTCACAATTTGTTTTTTTTGGAGTAATATTCTTAAATATTATTATTGTTCGAAACGTATCTTAAATATTTAATTTTGTTTTAATTTAAAGGTTTTTTGTGATTTTATCCGATGTTATAGAAGGGCTTGTTGAAGAACGAGGCCTCGAGCGAGAAAAGGTTGTTTCAATTGTGTGTGAGGGAATTCAGGCTGCTTACGGTAAAAAATATCCACAGAGTCTATTTTTCGTTTCCTTTAATCGAAAAACTGGAACTATAGAAGTTTTTGTAGAAAAAACTGTATCAACCTCTGTAAGTGATGAGGCTAGGGAAATTTCTTTGAGGCGTGCGAAATCTTTGGATGCTACTGTAGATATTGGGTCTATTGTTAGAGTGCCGTTTGAAAAATCGATAGGGCGAATTGAAATTTTGGCAGCTAAGCAATTTATCTCAAGTAAGATAAGAGATTTAGAATATCTTGCTGTTTACAATGATTTTAAAGATAAAAAAGACAATGTTGTAACTGGTGTTATTCATAAGCGAGAACGGTTAGGAACTGTTGTAAAAGTTGGGGAAGTTATGGCTATTTTGCCGCGTGAGAATTCTATAGCATCAGAAAATTTAAGGATAGGGCATCCAATTAAGGCTTTACTTAAAGAGGTGTTTCCTTCTCCTCATGGGGATTATCAGCTTATTCTTGATAGGGCATCTGCTGAGTTTGCAAGAAAGCTTTTGGAGTTAGAAATTCCGGAAATATTTGAAGGATTAGTTGAAGTTAAAAAAATTGTTAGAATTGCTGGATATAAAACAAAAGCTGTTGTTGCTGCTTCAAGTAAAGAGATTGATCCTGTTGGAACTTGTGTCGGAGTTGGTGGGTCTAGGATAAAACCAATCTTGAGAGAGTTGGGACAAGAAAAAATCGATCTTATTGAGGCAACAGATTCTATTGAAGAATTAGTGAAACAGAGTTTAAAACCTGCAGATGTTGATAAAGTTGAGGTTGTTGATGATAAAAGAGTTGTTGTATGGTTGGCGCAAGATCAACGTTCTTTTGCTATAGGCAAACTGGGGCAAAATATCTCTTTGGCGTCTAAACTTGTCGGTATGGAGATTCAACTTCAAGATTTAGGCACATCTGATGAAGACTCTTCGTTATGTTCTGATACATCTGGTAGTGAAGATAATTTAGCTGAGATTAAAAAAGAGCAGAACGATTCTTAATGTTAGGATTTTAATGCGAGTATATGAAATAGCAAAAGAGTTTGGGGTTTCCAGTAAAGATGCTTTGATTATTCTCAATAAACTTGGATTTTCCTTTTCGAGTCATATGTCTTTTATGACAGATGAATCTATAAATAGTTTTAGAAAAAAATTTTCTTCTGAAAAATCTGTTAAATTTTCTAAGGACGCTAAACAAGTGCCGGATGTTCCATCTCATGATGTTAAAAAAACTGTTGAAGTTAAGAAAACTGAAGAAGCGTTGGTAACTCCTGATCAACAGAGTACTAAAAAAGTGTTTCCTAAAAAATCAGATTATGTTGCAGAGCCTGTAGATTTTGGTAAAGATGAATTGGTTTTTCAAGATCGAATATTAGGCCAAGAAAAAATATCCAAGATTATTTGGAAAAAGGGTTTTGGAGATAGGTTCGGGGGACCTGGTCGTCATTTAGTGAGAAAGCGCAAACGAAAAACACATGCCATTGAAAAACCTGAGGTTCATGAGCCTGTAGGTGAAATATCGATAGATAGTAGTTTGCCATTATTTGAAGTTGCAACTTTAATGGGAAAAACTTCTGGAGAGTTAATTTTGTTGTTATTGAAGCGTGGTGTTGTTTGCAATAGAAATCATGTTTTAGCTACTGATATTATTGAAGATTTGGGGAAGCAATTTGGAATTTCTGTTAAAGTTAAGCGTCCCAAATATGAAGAAAGTGAAAGCTTATCTCAATCTGAGAAGATAATAGTAGAAAATATTAGTAAAAACGCAAATATAATTTCACGTTGGCCGGTTGTTGTAATTATGGGACATGTAGATCACGGGAAGACGACTTTATTAGATTATATACGAAAAATGAATGTTGCAGCTACCGAAAAAGGTGGAATCACGCAGCATATAGGGGCTTATGACGTTGAAAGCAAACATGGGAAAATAGTTTTTCTTGATACTCCTGGACATGAGGCGTTTTCATATCTGCGTGAAAGGGGGACCAGAATTACAGACCTAGCTGTTCTTGTTATTGCTGTAGATGATGGGATAAAACCACAGACTGTTGAAGCTATTAAACATGCAAAAGACGCACAAGTCCCTGTTATTGTAGCTATTAATAAGATTGATAAAGTTGCATTACCTAATGCTTTGGAGGCAGTAAAACGTCAGTTAGCACAATATGATTTAATGCCAGAGGATTGGGGTGGAAGTACTGTTGTTGTTCCTATTTCTGCAAAAACAGGGCAAGGTGTTGATGAATTATTAGAAATGATAGTTTTACAGGCACAGTTAATGGAACTTAAGGCTAATATTGGAGTTCCAGCGAGAGCATTTGTGCTTGAATCTAAGATCGAAAAAGGTTTGGGATATGTTGCAACTGTGATATGTGTTGAGGGAATTTTGAAACAGGGTGATTGTTTTATTTATGGTACCGGAACAGGGAAAGTTCGTTTATTAATAACATTACAAGGGGATCGTGTTTTACAGGTTGGTCCAGCCTCCCCAGTGCAGGTCGTTGGTTTTGATGATTTTGCGGCTATAGGAGATTGGCTAACAGTTGTTTCACACGATGAGTATTTAAAGACAAGATCACAGAATGTTCGTGATATAGTAACTCCGGAGGCAGAATCTAAAAAAATAATAGAATACTCTGAGGGACAAGCTAATAACAAATCTATTAATATTATTATTAAAACTGATACCCGCGGATCCAAAGAGGCTGTTATTGATTGTATAAATAAATTTTCAAAATTGAGTAAAGAAGTTAAATGCCCTATTTTTGTAATATCGTCTGGAATTGGGGATATTTATGAAAGTGATATAGAGCTTGCAGCAAATACTAAGTCAATGATAATTGGATTACATGTGCATCTTGAAAGAAATGCAGCACTACTTGCTAAACAGTATGATGTAGAAGTTAAGATTTATAATGTTATTTATCACATGACAAAGGATCTTGAAGAGGTATTGGAGAAAAGACGTATAATTGAAAAAGTGTGGACAAAAGTTGGAGAGGCTGTTGTCAAAAAAGTATTTGATATAAAAGGGGTTGGAATTATTGCTGGCTGTTATATGCGTGATGGTGTTTTATCACGTGATTGTAAGGTTTCATGTGTACGTAATGGGCAAGTTGTTGGCGAAAGTAAAATTAATAGTCTTCAAAGAGATCGTAAAACTGTAAAAGAGGTGCATGCTGGATTTGAATGTGGTTTTGTTGCATCGTCTTTTAGTGATTGGCAAGAGGGAGATACTGTTTATTGTTATTCTGAAGTTAAGAGTAATAAATAAATTATTTTGTGAAAAATATATTAAAACAAAAAGTAATTAATTATGTCACGTCTTTGTGGGAGAAAACACAGCGACGTGATTCTCTTTTTTTATCACAAAAAATAGTCTTTTATTGTTTATGTGTTCTTGAAGTTTTTTACTGTGTTGTCTTTTATTTTTCTCAAAAGTTAAAAAATTTTTTTGGGAATTATTGTACACACATGTGTAAAATTATCTCTGTTGGAAATATAACAGTTGGGGGAACAGGAAAGACGGTTTTTGTTGGATTTTTGGTTAGAAATTTTTTATCAAAAGATAGCGCAATAATTTCTCGTGGGTATGGAAGAGAAAAAAAAGAGAATGTTTTTTTTGATGGTTTTAGTGATAAACAGAAGGATGATTTGATAAATAAAATTGGGGATGAGCCCGTTATGTTATCTTGTGAGCTTTCTGTCCCAGTTGGAGTTGGAGGTAATCGCGCTAAAGTTTTACGTAGATTGTTAGATATTTGCAAAAAAACAAAAAAAAGAATTAAATATATAGTTCTTGATGATGGATACCAAAATCAAAAATTAAAAAAAAATCTTGAAATACTTCTTCTTGATTCCAGAAGCCCCTTTGGAAATGGGCATTGTTTACCTGCTGGATCATTGAGAGAGAAAGACTTGAGTAGAGCAGATGTTATTTTACTTACACATGCGGATAAAGTATCGATTACTAAGCGTATTTTGATAACACAGGATATTAAAAAATTAGCGCCTAATATTCCTATAATTTGTGGACGGTATATACCTGTTGGATTGTTTGAAAATAATAAATCACGTATATTACAAGAATTTTTTATTAATAAAAAATTCTTGATAGCAGCAGGAATAGGCTCTTTTGATGGTTTTGTTAATTATATTAGAGATTATAAAATTACTGTTGGATATATTAAAAAATATTCAGATCATTATAATTATTCAAAACAAGATATTAATGATTTATATAATTTAGCAAATAAATATTCTTTTGATGGAATTATAGTTACATTAAAAGACTGGTACAAGTTATGTACTTTTATAGAAAAAAATAATTTAGTAAAAATATACGTTTTTAGAATAGAATTTGAATTTTTAACACAAGAAGAGTATAGTTTTTTTGAAAAGGTTCTTTTACAAAAAATAGAATAATATTCGAGTATTGGTGCTAATCTGAGCTAGTAATGAGGGAGTGGTTTTATGTCGTCTATTATTTTGCGGCACCTGTTGGCATTTATTTTTTCGTTTTTTTCTTGTTTTTATTTGATCCCCGTTGTTGCGCACGCTGCTAGTCTTTGTGGGATTTTAGATATTCCTGATGGGAAAATAAAGTGTCATGATTCGCCTGTTCCATATCTTGGCGGGCTGGCTGTGTTTATATCTTTTATTGTATCTTTGGCGTTAATTTATCCTTTTGAAAACAAAATTTTGTGGCTTTTATTGGGCTCAACTTTGTTGCTTTTGGTAGGGTTGATTGATGACCTAAAAGTATTAAAGCCTGGGCATAAATTTGGGGGGCAAGTTATTGCCGTGTTATGTTTCTTAAAGGGCGGATTTTCCCTTAGGACACTATTTTTTTCATCATTTATAAATCTGTTACTTTCTGCATTTTGGATGCTTTCGCTTATCAATGCGTTTAATCTAATAGATGTTATGGATGGGCTTGCTTCGTTAGTTGCTCTTGTTTCAGCGGTTGTTTTTTTAATTATTGCTTTGCTATTAAAACAGTTTTTGATAAGTCTTTTGCTTGTAGCGTTTATTGGTTCTGTTTGCGCATTTTTTTTGTATAATAAGCCACCGGCAAAAATTTATTTGGGAGATGCAGGTTCGATGTTTCTCGGGGGTTTTCTTGCGGCTGTGCCATTATTGTTTTCATGGAGTGAAAGATCTTTATATGCACATTATGCCCCACTTGTGATTTTAGCCGTACCACTTCTTGAGGTTTTTTTCCTTATAGTTATTCGTACTTGGAATGGACTCCCTTTTTATAAGGGAAGTCCGCATCATTTTTCTGTTTATTTGCAAAAAAAAGGGTGGACTAAATATAGGGTTTTATTTTTTGCGCTTTGTATGGAAATTTTATTTTCGTTTTTTGCTGTTTTATTTATTTTTAATTATGTGTCGTTTTTCTCACTTTTGATAAGTTGTTGTATATTATTATTTATCTGGTGTTATGTTATTTTCACACCATTAATCTTCAAAGATAAAAGTAGCTCTTTACGAGAAAATTTAAATTAGGGAAATTCGATGCAATCACATGTATCTTATATAAAACAAAATATAATTCCAGCTTCTGTTCCACACTCATTAAGAAAAATTTTTAAAGATAATTATGAATTTGCAACGAGACAGACCGGAAGATTATATCTTTTAGCTGGAGATCAAAAAATTGAGCACTTCAATAGAGATTTTTGGGGAGAGGGTCTTCCAAGGGAAGTGGGAAATCCAGAATTTCTTTTTAAAATAGCACGCAATGGAGACGTTGGTGTTTTCGCAACGCATTTGGGCCTGGTTGAACGATATGGGGAGGGATATAAAGATGTGCCCTATGTTGTAAAACTTAGCGCTAAAACGAATCTTGCCCCGCTTTCGCGCAAAGAACCAATGAGTTTGCCTATTACAAATGTCGAACAAGTTGTACGGTTTAAAAAATATTCAAAACTTTCTATTGTTGGTGTTGGTTGTACGCTATATCTTGGGAGCGAATATGAAGGGGATATGCTTTCACAAGCTGCTCAGGTAATTTATCAGGCACATCAAAATGGGCTAATTGTTATTTTGTGGGCGTACCCACGGGGTGCTTTTGCTTCGTTAATATCTGCTGAAGAGATGTTAAAAGGAATTGCTGGGGTTGCTGTTTCATTAGGTGCTGATTTTGTAAAAATAGAAATACCAGAAGATATAAAAGGTGAAAAAAAATTGAGCTTATTATCTGAAATATCTTATCTTGCTGGAACAACAAAGGTTATTTGTGCTGGTGGAAAGAAAAGGGAGAAAAAAGATTTTTTGGAAGATTTGTGGTTACAGATAAATCGTTGTGGAATTGCTGGTATAGCCGTGGGTAGAAATATTTACCAACAGACATTAAATGCTGCGCTTTCTTTATCTCGCGAGGTCTCTTCTATTGTTTATAAAAGGTAATTTAAATGTATAATCTTTTTATGATTTTAAAATATAAAAGTTAAGGCTTATTATTTAAAAACATAAAAAAATAAATTTAAAATAGAGATAAATATGTTTGCTCGTCGATTATGTGAGTATGGTAAATTTTTAAAAAGTCTTTTAAAGACAAATTTTCGTTTATTTAGAGGGATGTGGAACCTTACGCGGCTTCCACAACCAGCTGTAACTGTATTTGGTGGATCAAAAGTTAATTTGGATAGTGAAATAGCTGAAAAAGCAAAAAACCTTACGAAGATTCTTGCAAATAACGGTTTTTCTATTATTACAGGAGGGGGTCCTGGAATTATGGAAGCAGCTAATTTGGGTGCTATTGAACATTTAAAAGAATGTCATGCCAATAAAATTTTTTGTAAAGATTATGTTATTTCAGGAGGGGTTGGATTAATTAGATTAAATAAAGAGAGAGCAAATCCATATGTACAAGAATATGTAGAGATGGATCATTTTTTCTCACGTAAGTGGTTACTTGTACGTTATTCTATTGGGTTTGTTGTTTTTCCTGGTGGCTTTGGAACATTGGATGAATTATTTGAAGTTATAACACTTGTACAATGTCACAGAATGGCTAGAGTACCAATTGTACTTATGGGCAAAAATTATTGGGCACCATTACTTGATTGGCTAATTACTCGTGCTATTCCGTTGGGCTTAGTTAAAGATAGTGATGAAAAAATTATTACCACAGTAACTGATGATGTAGATGAAGCTGCGTATATTATTACATCATATTGTAAAGAGAAAGTTAAATCGGTTTTTCATAATGGTGCATCACCTAAAGAATAAATATTTAATTTTTCTAAACACATAAATGTTCTTACTTTTTGAATATGTTCTTTTAATAAATTTTTATTAATAACAAAATCTTTATTACAATCGATTATTAATACTGGTGTTTTGGTTATGGATGCATCAATGTTTGTTTTATGCCGTAGGAAATTTTCATGATATTTATGTATCTGTTTTACATATTCAAGTGTGATTGCCTCTTCACTAGATCTGTTTCTTTTTTTAATACGTTCAAAACAGATTTCTGGAGAAGCACAAAGATATATAAATCCCATTGGAGCCTTGCATTTGGTGTTTACAAAAAATTCAACCCATTTAAGATATATTTCCCATTCTATTGATGTAAAGTATCCACTTGTAAGCCCGTTATAAGCAAAACAGTAATGTCCTGAATATACGGATCGTTCCATGATTCGATTTTTTGTTGGGGTTTGTTGTTCTCGCACATGATCTCTTACTCTGCATATCATGGCAAGTGTTTCAAGGGTATAGGCCCATCTTTTTGGATCTTTGTAAAAGTTTTCAAGAAGAGATTGCCCGTATTGTTGTTTTGCCCAATTATCTGTAGGCTCTGGAATAATTTTGATATCTGGGCAATTTTTATTTATATAATCTAGAAAAGTGGACTTCCCTACCCCTATATTTCCTTCTAATATGTACACACATGCCCCCTAATTAAAAAATTGTATAAAAAAAGATATTTATGCCACACATTTAGTAAAATATAAATATACAATGTTATTGTGATGTAAGACAAAAAAATAAAAATTTTTTGAAAAAAGAGCAAAAATGAAAGATAAAAAAAATTCTTTAAAAGCAGAGATTGTCTATGGCGTACATGCACTTATAGAGGTTTTAAAAGCTAAGAAGCGTAAGTTGCTGTCTATTTATACTACAAAACCATTACCAAAATCCTGGGATCGAGTAAAACAATATTTACCTAAGTCTATACCGAATATTCAATATGTTTCTCGAGATGTGTTAGATAGGATTTCTGGGTGTAAAGATCATAATAATATTTTAGCTTGGGTTACGCCCTTCAAATATAGACAAAAGATATTTGACCCTGCGCAAAGCCCATATCTTTTAATGCTTGATTCTATACAAGATGTTAGAAATGTAGGAGCAATACTACGTTCTGCTTACTGTACTGGTGTTAATGGTGTTATTTTATGTAAATCGCATGGTGCTTTACTTACTTCTGCAGCATTTAAAGCATCTGCTGGGCTTGCGGAACATCTTGATATTTATCTGGTTAATTCTACACATCAAGCGATACATGAATTAAAAAATTCTGGATATAATATTTACGTAGCAACACTAGGTGGACAAAGTACGTTAATTACAGAATATAAAGAACCGTTGTGTGTAATTATTGGAAATGAAGAGACGGGTGTTAATAAAGAAATAAAGTCAGCAGGGGTAAATATAATGCTTCCTCAAAAAGTTCATGATATATCATATAATGCCTCTGTTGCGGCAGGAATTTTATTGTTTATTATAAGCACGCGTCTTTCTATTATAAAATAAATAACTTGTGACAAATAAGAATAAAAGTTTACTTTTATTTATTAATTTAACTGTGATATCCTCATGTTCTACGTTTTTTAAGTAGTTAAAATATAATAAATATAATTAAAGTTTTACAAAATAGTTTTAAAAGTTATGTCAAGCTTATCTCGTGTATTAGATTATACCAAAAAATACTGGAAGACGCTTTGTTTAGCGCTTTTGTGCGCAGCGTTGTTTGGTATTTTTTCTGCGCTTCCCACATATTTAGTTAAACAGACCGTAGATGATGTTTTTATAAGACAATATCATTATCTGATGATCCCATTAACGATGCTTTTTTTACTCTTTTTTTTGTTAAAGAGCTTGTTTATGTATTTAACCTCTTATTATACATATTGGGTAGGTAATAAAGTTATTAATGATCTCAGGCATGATCTTTTTAATAAAGTCATATATTTTCCTATATCCTTTTTTCAAAGTAGCTCAACTGGTGAACTAATGTCACATTTTCTTAATGATATTTTAATGATTCAAAATGTTTCATCTATGGTAGTAAGAGAGGGTGTTAGAAGTGTTTTTGAAGCAATCTTTTTACTAAGCTTTGCATTTTATCAAAATTGGCGCCTTACTTTGTTGATGCTTATTGTTGGCCCATTAATTACTACTGCTATTAGAAAAATTGGTAGAGCTCGTAAAAATGCATCTATAGCAATTCAATTGGAGATGGGGAAGATTAGTAATATGTTACAAGAATCTTTTGTTGGGATAAGAGAGATAAAAGCATTTAATGGTGAGCCTGTTGAACAAAAGAGATTTAATAATCGTATTGAGCAATGTTTTTTATCAATTATGCGAAGTGTTCATATTGAAGCTCTTGCTCCTGCATTAATAGAGGCTTTTGCAATGACAGGGTGCTGTTTGGTTTTTTATGTTGCTGTTAGACAAGTTATTGCAGGGGTAATAAGTGCTGGTGCATTAACATCCTTTGTTGCTGCCGTAATTCTTGCATATCAGCCCATTAAAAAATTAGTCACCCTGTATTCTGAAATACAATATGGTCTTGCAGCTGCAGATAGAATTTTTTTGCTCATGGATAGAACTTTTCCAGCGTTAAGTAATCGTTATATCTCTTTGAAAAATTTTTCTAATAAAATAGAATTACTTGATGTTTCTTTTTCTTATTCACAAGATATAGCGGTATTTTCTAATGTGACTTTTTCTATTTCACGAGGTGAAAGCATTGGTATTATTGGCCCATCTGGGGCTGGTAAAAGTACATTATGTGATTTATTGTTGGGCTTTATTGTTCCCACCTCTGGGAAAATTTTAATAGATGGGAAAGATATAACAAAAATATCGTTTATAGATTTGCGTGCTTTGATTGGATATGTTGGACAAAAAATGTTTCTTTTTAATGATACTGTTTATAATAATGTTATCTATGGTTCTAGTAATATAAATTATGAAAAAGTTATAAAATCTTGTTGTGCTGCTCACGCTGATGAATTTATACAAAAATTATCAAACAAATATGAAGAGATAGTTGGAGAAAATGGGGCTCTTTTATCTGGTGGTCAAAAACAGAGAATGACAATTGCGCGGGCATTACTTAAAGATCCAGAAATTTTAATTTTTGATGAAGCGACTTCTGCGCTTGACCAAGAATCTGAACAGATGATTAGACTTGCGATTCAAGAGATAAAGGGAGACAAGACTCTTATAATTGTATCACATAGACAATCTATGCTTGAACTTGTTGATCGTGTTTTTTCTGTACAAAATAAATCTATTCAAGAGATTTCTTCTGTAAAAGAATTCCCTACAGACATTTTAAGTCTGGGCTAGCTTTTTTAAAAATGTTATCTCTTTTGCCCATAGATTCATCTCAGGATCACTAGGGGTTTCTAAGATTTTTGGGATATTTATTAGTCTTTTGTCGTTTATTATAAGCTTAAATGTTAATAATGGAATTTGCCCCTCTTCTATTGAACAGTGACGATCTACTCTTGTGCCTAATTTAGATTGTGAGCCATTAAGGTGTATAACTTTAAGATGTGAAAGCCCTATTGTGTTATCAAAAGATTTTAATGTATCAGAAAAACTTTTTTCTGTTGAAATATCATATCCAGCAGCAAAAATGTGACAGGTATCTAAGCACACCCCAATTTTTTTCTTATAATCTGAAAGGGTTCTAATTGTATCAAGATGCTCAAATGTATAGCCAACATTTGTCCCCTGCCCTGCCATAGTTTCTAGTAATATATGTGTATTCCCTGAAGTTTTATTTAAAACTATATCTAGATTTTTAGATATCTGTTCAAGACATTTTTTTTCCCCAGCACTCAAGTGAGATCCAGGATGAAGAACAAGATAAGGGATATCAAGTTGTTCGCAGCGTAAGAGTTCATGGAGAAGTGAGCTGGTAGATTTTTTTTCGATATCTTCTTTGTTAGAGCCTATGTTAATAAGATAGGCTGCATGTGCATTAACGTATTTTATAGAAGAACTTTTAGCTTCGCGTTTAAATTTTTCTATATCTTGATCTTTAAGGGGTTTATCAAACCAGCTTCGACTGCTTTTTACAAATATCTGTATAGCTGTGCAGCCAATAGATTCCCCCCTTTTAAATGCAAAAGATATATCTTTTGCTATAGAAACATGCGCCCCGACAAGAATCTCTTTTCCCATTTTTTATATTCCCTATTTTTATACCCCTGTGTCGAGTGGTTGTAACGGGTAAGTAGTTATATATTTTTGTAACTCTTCTGGAAGTTTACTAATGTCTACATATTTAGTCTCTTCTGCAAATTCTCCAGCACAGAAAGTGTCCCAGAATAATACTACTTTATCTTTTAATAAACCCTTTTGTGCGTCATCTAAAAGTGCAGCAAATGTTTTTCCAGAATATGTTCCATCGAGTTTTATATGCTCAGTTTTATCTAAAAGTGTTATAGCATCAGCTGCTTCTTTTGTTATGTGTGCATACCCTTCACCAATAAAACTTGTATTTATAGGCAAAGATACCTCTGGCACAGAGACAAGTGGGAAAGTTGCATCAAGCTCGTGAAGATAAGAGCTAACTTCTGTTATTTTTGTTTCTAGAAGTTTTAGTTCAGGTTTATAAGGGCTTATTTTTACGGGAATAATAATGCTCTTAAGGCCCGCTGCAAGAGCTCCAACAAATAGCCCACCATAAGTTCCAGCACTTCCAAATGTGACATAAATAATATCGGGTTCAGGCAATAGTCCCTGTTTTATTTGTTCTTTTAATTCAATAGCTGCGTTAACAAATCCGCACATACCTATTTTGTTTGATCCACCAACAGGAATAAAATAAAATTTAGGATCTTTACATAACTCTTCACATATTTCGTCTTGAAGTTGTCCATTTTGTGCAAAAACAAAATCTGCTCCATATGAAAGTCCAAGTTTAAGATTTCTTTGTGTTGCTGATGTATTTCTCTGTGGTGTAAGTACCAAAACAGATTTAAAACCTAAATCTTTAGCATGACAAGCAGTAGCAATAGCATGATTTGATCCAGCCCCGCCAACTGTGCAGACAATAGTTGCATTTTTGCTTTTTGCATCCGCAAGAAGAAATTCGATCTTTCTTGGTTTATTTCCACCAAATTTTTTCTCCCCACATGTTAAACTATCATTTTTGATATAAAGAGCTCCAACGGGTATATATTTTTCTAGCGTGTGGGCTCTTAATACAGGTGTAGGAAGCTTGCAAAGTTCAATATGGGGTAACTTAGTTTTTAGCGCTGGATAATAATCAAATAATGGGAGCGAGAAGAGTGAAAAAGATAATAAAAGTATATTATAGATTAAGCATGTGAATAATATTTTTATCTGTCTAAACATAAAACTCTCCTAATAAATTTTTAATATTTTGTTTTTATAGCTCCTGTTTTTATACACCTTGATCAAAAGGTTGTAAAGGATAAGTTGTTATATATTTTTGTAATTCTTCAGGGAGTTTAGTGATGTCGACATCTTTAGTTTCTTCTGTAAAATCTCCGGAACAAAAGGTGTTCCAGAATAAGATATTCTTATCTTTTAATAACCCCTTTTGTGCATCACTTAAAAGTGCTGCGAAGGCTTTGCCTGTAAATGTTCCATCAAGCTTTATATGTTCAGTTTTATATAGTAATTCTATTGCGTCTGACGCTTCTTTTGTTATGTGTGAAAACTCTTCACCAGTAAAATTTGTATTTATGGGTAAAGACGTCTCTGGAACAGAGACTATGGGGAAAGTATTATCTAGCTCATGAAGATAAAAATTTACTTCTGTTATTTTTGTCTCTAGAAGTTTTAATTCTGGTTTATAGGGGCTTATCTTGACTGGAATAATAATACTCTTAAGCCCAGCTGCTTTAGCGCCAACAAATAATCCACTATATGTTCCGCCAGTTCCAAACGTGATATAAATAATATCTGGCTCTGGCAAGAGCCCATTTTTTATTTGCTCTTTTAATTCGAAGGCTGCGTTAACAAAGCCACACATCCCTATCTTGTTTGAAACGCCTGATGGTACGAAGTAAAAATTATTATCTTTGCATAATTTGTCACAGATTTTGTCTCTTTCTTGCACATTTGGTGCAAAAATAAATTGTGCCTCATATGAAAGGCCTAGTTTAAGATTTCTTTTAGTATCAGTTGTGTTTCTTTGCGGACAAAGAACTAAAATAGATTTGATCCCCAAATCTTTTGCATGACAAGCAACTGCTATGGCAGAATTTGATCCGGCGCCACCTGTTGTGCATATTGTGCTAGTATTTTTGTTTTTTACATCAGCAAGAAGAAATTCAAGCTTTCTTGGTTTATTGCCACCAAATTTTTTATTCCCACAAGAATAACAATCGTTTTTAATATAAAGGGCTTTAACTAGTATAGAGTTTTTATTTAACTCTTTTTCTAGCGTGCTGGCTCTTAATACAGGTGTTGGCAGCTTGCAAAGTTCGATATAGGATAACTTAGTTTTTAGCGTTGGGTAATAATCAAAAAGTGGGCACGAAAAAAGTGAAAAAGATAATAATAACATGTTATTAATTAAGCATGAGAACAAGATTTTTATTTGTTTATACATAATAATATTCATGTTAAATATTTATGTAAAATTTCTTTTGTTGTGCCAGTGCTAAATATTTTTTTAATTGTTCCGGTATTTTTTTATTAGGGCTTATCTGTGTTGTTGTTAACGATATATCCTCTGCGTAATTTGTAAACCAAAATAGATTTGTAATATTTTTATTCTCTTCTTGTGATAATAAATTAATTAAAAAACTTATAGCTATTTTATTTTTTTCATCTTTTATTAAAAGATTTTCTTGTGGGAATATTAGTTTGGTTACTATATTTTTTACTTGTTGGGTGGAGGAAATTATATTGAAATTTAAATTATCAAAAGAAACCTTTGTAAATCTCGGGCATAAATTAGCAAGCGATTCATTAAGGTCTGTTATATATTCAAAAATTTTTTGTGTGATATTTTTTTCGTAACAAGCGTCTATTTTCACCGCCCATAATTTACTTTTAATTCCAGAGATTCTTAGTCCAACTATAAGCCCTGCTATAAAAGCTGGATTTTCTAAATTAATAAAAATATTTGTTGGTTCGTTAATAATATTGTCTTGGATCTGTTCTTGTAGTTCATAAGCAGCATTTACAAAACCAATTGCTCCTAGTGTGTCTTGGCAATAAAATGGGATAAGATATGGGGTGATTATATTTTTTTGTGCATATTCGCGGCCTATTTTTATTAACTCTATATTAGCGAGTGCTTCTGAGTGGAAATATAATATATTTGTTGTATATTTAAGTGTTAATAAAATATTTTGTATTTCTTCTGGAGTTATATTTTTAAAAGTTTTTTCTGGATATAAAAGTACTGTGCTCTCTAGATTAGTGTTTGTTGCACATGAGGATATAACTGGGACGTAATAACTATTTATTTGTCCCATAGTTAATATCTCTTTTGCGTTATTATATAAAGCCCCTGCCATTAAAAATTCTAAGGCCCTAAGAACGTAGTTCCCAATTGGTTTTTGTGTTAATAAATTTTTATTACAAGAACACAGATCATCACGTTTAATATATAAATTAAAATGGCTTGCGATTGATTCATCTGCACAGTCACAAAACTTTTCTACTTTGTGAATTGGCGTTGGAAAAATTCCTAAATTAATATGGGGAAGCTGTTTTTTAAATATTGGGTGTTGTTTAAAAAGTGGGATGTCAGAAGAAAATAGAACAGAATATTCTTGTGTGCGCTTTGGAATAGAAAAGCTGTAAAGATAATTTACACTATGGAAAAATATAAAAGTGATAAGTAATAACACTAATCTAAGGCCTGCGTGAATTACCCAAGTGTTATTTTTGTGTGTTAAAAACCTTTTTTTTATTTTTTTTATATATGGCCCGCAACGCGGGCCATATATACTTACTTCGAATTTAGCTTGTAAAACTTGTATTTTCCTACCTTTATTACTGCTCCATCGTGCCACGAAATCTCCTGCTTAAACTCCTTTATTGTCTCTCCATCGATTTCTACAGCCCGCCCTTCTATTAATCTTTTGCCTTCTGATGAGCCAGATATTGCCCCTAATAGTTTAAGTAAATCTATAATCCAAATTGGGTTTTTAGTGTTTTTATTAATATTTATCTCTTGAGCTTGTGAGTAATCTTGCTTTTGGAAAAGTGCTTCGAATTTTTTTTGTCCTTCAAGAGACTCTTGCTCTGACCAGAATTTTTTTACTATAGCAAAAGCAAGCTCTTTTTTAAGTGTCATTGGGTGTTTTTTTTCTTGCGCTATATCTTTTTGCATAAGTGAGATCTCTTCTTCTGTTTTATTTAATAAAAGATTATAGTAACGATACATAAGAGTATCTGGGATTGACATAATTTTCCCATAAGCGATATCAGCAGGCTCCCAGAGCCCTATGTAATTTCCAAGACTCTTGGACATTTTTTGTACCCCATCTAGCCCTTCAAGAAGGGGTAATGTTATAATCACCTGTGGTTCTTGATTGTGATGTTCTTGCAAAAATCTACCCATCATCAGATTAAATGTCTGATCTGTTCCGCCAAGCTCTACATCTGCATTTAGTGCTACTGAGTCATAGCCCTGCATAATGGGATATAATAGTTCATGAAAGCCAATTGGGGAGTTTTCATTTATTCTTTTTTGAAAATCGTCACGCTCTATGAGTCTTGCTAATGTGATTTTACCTGCAAGAGATATAACATCAGAAAATGTCAATTTAGAAAGCCATTCTGAATTGTAACGAATCTCTGTTTTATTTATGTCAAGAATTTTTCCCACTTGATTTAAATAAGTTTGGGCATTTGTGTTAATCTCTTTTTCTGATAATGGAGGTCTAGTTTTTGATTTTCCAGAAGGATCCCCTATTCGTGCAGTGAAATCACCAATAAGAAAAATTATTTTGTGTCCAAGATCTTGAAATTGTCTAAGTTTACATAAGACAACTGTGTGTCCAAGATGAAGATCTGGGGCGGTTGGATCCGCCCCAAATTTTATTATGAGCGGTCTATTTTTTGCTAATTTTTTTTCTAGCTCTTCTATTGGGGTTACCTGTACTGTTCCATTTTGTATTAAAGATAATATTTTATTCATAAAGCACTTTTTTTATATAACAAAATATTTTAAAATATATTCTGTTTTTTTGATAAGATACAGAAAAAACATCTGTGTTTGTGGAAAACAAAATAGTAACAAAAGAATAAAAATAGAATATCTGTAAAACCAGATAATAACATTTGGGTATTTATTTATTAATAATACTGTAAGCACATGACTTCCATCTAACGGTGGAATTGGCAGAAGGTTGAAAACTCCTAACATTAAATTAACATAAGCAGTTGCAGATATTATTTGCATAATTGTTTTGGAGACAACAGGAGAAAAAATCTCTAGTGGAAGATATTTTATCAAATAAAAAGTTATTATGGCTAATATAAAATTTGCCATTGGTCCAGCTAGTGCTGTGATAATAGAGTATAATTTGGGATGTTTAAAATTATTTGCATCAAATGGAACCGGTTTAGCCCAACCAAATCTGAAAATGAGTAAAAATATAAGCCCAAATATATCTATATGAGCAATTGGATTTAGTGTTAGGCGCCCATACTTCTTTGGGGTTGGATCACCTAGTAGTGTTGCTGTAAGTGCATGAAAGAATTCATGAAAAGATAAAGATATTAGAAATGCTGGCAGAAATAGAGCGATTTGGGCTAACAGGTAGATAATAATGTTATTTATAGTCATAATGTTTATTAAATTATCATTTTAAATATGATACTTTTTATATAAAAACTTGCTACTCCAAGCATATTAAAAAACAGATCACTAATACCCGGTACCAAGAATAATACCAAAAATATAATTAAAGAATATTCTTCTAGTTTATTTACAATGTATTGTAGCGAATAAGGGAGTATATATCTTAATAATCTTCCCCCGTCAAAAGGTGGTATTGGTACAAAATTTAAAACACTAAAAAATACTGATATATCTATTATCGCTTTTAAAATATGCGTAATACTGGTAAAAATATATTGTTGCGGTGGATATAATAATAAAATTTTTAAAATACATACCATAAGTGCAGAGAATATAATAAGTCCAAATGAACCAGCTAAGGCTGTGGTTATCCCGCCAAGTGTGTAGTTTTTAAAATTTTGGTCGTTTATAGTTATAGGAATTGTTGTACGTGCACCAAATGTTATAAGAAGAGCAAAAAGAATTTCTCGTTGAAGTATTTCTGAAAAAAAGAGCCCTACTATAAAATAGACACCTAATACTATAATAAGTCCTAAAATATCTAGATGTGCAAGTGGATTAATTGACAAAAAACCATCTTCAGATGGTGTATTGTCACCAGCGATTTTTGCAGAAAGTGCTTGACAGAAGCCTTTAATAGAAAAAACTGATATAAAAACAAAAAATAAAACAACAATTTCGTTTAGAAGTAAAAAAAGTTGTTGAGAGAACATGTATCCCCATTAAAAAATATATAAAATAAATAAAAGTATTTTAAATATAATAAGATATAACTTGTGTTAGGTCAAATGGACATGCTTAAAGAGTTTTATTTGAATATTTCTGTACTAAATATCAACTTTTTAGTTTACACTTTGTTTAAATTGTTAAGTTTATACGTTTTGTAGAATAAAAGGGGAACCATGCGTGCATCTTTATTTTTTTTGAATCTAGTAGGAGAAAGAGATCAAAAAAATACATTTTTTTCAAGTATTTGGTGGCGACATTTTTTGGCACTTTTTCAAGCTGGCATGACTTTTTTATTTTATTATCCTTCTTTGAAATATCCTTTTCAATTTGATGATATAGCAAATATTTCTAAGAAATTTGCTATTCGATTTGATAATCCTTTGTCCCGTTGGTGGGGTAGCACTCGTTGGTTGGGCGAATGGTTAAATAGATTAAACTATGATTTTGGTAAATTTGATCCGTTATATTACAGAATATTTAATGTAATTATACACATTTTAACTGGATTATTAGTTTTTTATCTTGTTTATGAGCTTTGTTGCTGTTTAAAAACAAAATATTTTTTTAATAATAATGCTTGTATAATTTCTTTTGTTACCTCTTCTTTATTTCTTTTACATCCGGTTCAAACGCAGGCTGTTTCTTATGTTATTCAGGCAAGAACTGAAGGGCTTGCATCTTTTTTTATAATTTTTATAATTTTTTGTTTTGTAAAAATGTTCACGCTTAAATTAAAATTTTTAAGAAATTTATTTATATTTTTGTTTTTAGCTGCATCTGGACTATCCTTCGGGACCAAAGAGATTGTTGTAGTTACACCCTTTTTACTTATTATTGTTGATTGGTTTTTTCTTGCTCAAGAGGAATGGTGCTTTTTTAAAACACGTATTTGGTTTCATTTGATATATTCTTTATTGTTTTTTTCTATTTTTATAAATTATTTGAATCCAAAATTTGCTGTAGATATCTTTACATTGCAGACTGCAACTGGAAACAATAGAGGAAATGTTATTACGCCCCATGCTTATGATTTTATAACCCCCTACTATTTTTTTATTACACAGTTTTGTGTTATTTTACATTATTTATTTATATTTATTTGGCCATTTGGAATTAGCGTTGAATATGATTGGCACCTTGCTTCAAGTTTTTTTTCGCCAAATGTTTTGTTTTCGTTTTTGTTTATGGTTGGTATTTTAATCGTAGTTTGTTATTTAGCTTATAAAAAATCTTTGGGATTTTTCCCGTTTGGGATTTTGTGGTTTTTAATATCTTTAGCTCCAAGAACATCTATAATTCCATCTCCAGAATTAATGTTTGATTATAAAACATATTTAGCATCTGTAGGTTTGTTATTTATTTTGGCTGCAACTATTGTGTTTTGTTTTTTTGAATTATACAAAAAGCTTGGCACGATTTTACGGGGATTATTTTTGTGGCCTGTGCCAGAACTTTTAGCTATGATTTTTATTGTTCCGCTTGGTATTTTTACTTTATTGCAAAATAAAACATGGGAAACTCAGGTGTCTTTTTGGGAATATAATGCAAAAATGGCGCCACAAAAGGCTAGGGTCCATAATAATTTTGGAGTTGCTCTTTGTGAGGCTGGTAGATATGATGACGCAATTTCTGAATATAAAAAGGCGATTGCTCTTGATAATTATTATTCTGATCCATTAAGTAATATTGCGGTTGCATATTCTCTTAAAGGTGACATTGATAACGCGATAAATTCACTTAAACTTGCTATTCATCTTTGCCCAAATTATGCAGAAGCATATAATAATTTAGGTTCTTTATTTGTAAAGAAAAAAGAATATGCCACAGCCGAACAGATTCTTAAGCATGCAATTCAAATAAGACCATATTATGGTAAAGCTTATTATAATCTTGGAAGATTATACCTAGAAAAAGGGAATGAAGAACAAGCTTGGAGTTTTTTCAAAAAGGCTGTAGAGGGTGATTTAGATAATCCGGATGGTTTTTTTGCATTTGGCCAAATAAGTTTAAAGTTAAAAAAATACAAAGATGCAGTATATGCGTTTGAGTGGATTGTAAAAAGTGGGTTTGTTACTGATCAAGTGTTGTTTAGCCTAGGCAATTCTTATTTTATGATTCAAGATTATGATCGTGCTGAAAAGATATATAATGATATAGTACGAAATAATCCATCAGATTTTCGCTATATTTATAATTTGGCAGAGACATATTTTATGAAAAAAAATTATTTTCGTGCATTAGAGTTATTTAGACGAGTTACTGCCTTGCCTAATCCACACCCCCCAGCACTGTTTAGGGTTGCGAATTGTTTAGAGCATCTTAAAAAATATAAAGAGGCAAAAGATTATTTGCAAAGTATTCTTTCTTCGGTAAAAATTGTTGATAAATCTGGAGATATAAATAAGGCAGAAAGTGTTAAAGAAAAATTTATAAAAGAGGTAAAATCTCTTATTGCTCAGATAGATTTACATGAAAAGGTTGAAAATGGAAAAGGAACTGTGACTCTTGCAGAATTAAATAAATCGCTAGCTTTAGCGAAAAAATAAGTTTAAAAAAAGAGAGATAAGCATATGAAGTATAAATTTATTTTTAAAAATGTTTGGAATGTTTTAATTCCAATTAGCCTTGCTGTATTTACGTTTATTGTGTATTTCCCAACACTTGTTTATGGTTTTGTTTTTGATGATTTACCAACGATCATTAATTATATTCATATACGCGCACTTGATTTTTGGGGGCAATTTTTTGGAAATCCGAGATGGATTTCTCGTTTGCTTAATCAATTTACTTATGTTCATTGGGGTAAAAATCCGTTTGCATATCGAATTTTTGATATTGGTTTACACATATTATCAGGTATGATGATTTTTGTATTTACTCTTTTATTATTAACTAATTTAAAGAAAGATAATTTTAGTAAAAATTATGCATATCTTATTGCTACTCTTACTTCTGGTTTGTTTTTATTACATCCATTACAAACGCAAACTGTTACTTATATAACACAAATGAGGCTTGAAGGGTTGGTTGTATTTTTTATTATTGCTGTGCTTCTAACATTTGTAAGTGCTGTATTTGCAAAAAATTCTGTGTTAAAAAATTTTTTATATTTAAGTTCGTTTGCATTATCTGCATTTTCTGCTGGAACAAAGGAGATAGTTATTGTTCTTCCTGTGTTAATTTTGTTAGTAGATTGGTTTTTTATTGCACAAGGGGAATGGGAAGATTTCAAATCTCGAATTTGGATTCATGTGACTTATTGTGTTATTGTATATGGTTTGTTTTTAAAATATGGTTATCTAAAACCGGCGTCTGTTGTTGGTATGGCTTCCAATCCTGTGCATAATAATCGTGGTAATATGTTAACAGCAACACCATCTGAATATATAACTATATGGCCATATTTTATCTCCCAATTTAAGATTTTAATACATTATATTATTATTTTCTTTTGGCCCATTAACTTATCTTTTGATTATGACATAAAACTTGCACCATCTGTTTTTTCAGCTGAAGTTATGTTTCCTGTTTTTGTTTTGGTTTTGTTATTTGTGTATTGTTTGTATAGATTTAAAAAAGACAAAAGTGATATTATAAGTTTTTGCACAGCTTGGTTTTTTGTATCTATGCTTCCACGTGCTTCTATATTTCCATCTACAGAGCTTGTGTGTGACTATAAAACATATATAGCTTCTTTTGGTGTTATGTTGTTTATCTCTTGGGGTATTGTAAAATTTTTAAATTTTTTGTCTCTATGCGTGCCGGACTATAAGCGGGCATATTTTTTTACTGTGCCAAGTATTTTTTTTATTTTACTTGGATTTGCCACACATGTTAGAAATAATGTCTGGAGTTCTGAATTTTTGTTTTGGAAAGATGTGATTGAAAAGGCTCCAAATAAAGCCAGAGCATATAACAATTATGCTACTGTTCTTGCAGAGCGTGGGGATCTTAAGGATGCTATTATAAATTATGAAAAAGCTATAGAACGTGATAATTTTTATGGTGAACCGCATGTGAATCTTGCTATGTTATACCAACATTTGGGTGATGTTGATAAGGCATTAGCACATTATGGTCGTGCATTTGATATTGGTGAGGCACACCCTGAAATGTTTAATAATCTTGGGCTTTTACATTCACAGACAAAAAATTATGTTGCTGCAGAAAATTGTTTTAAAGAGGCTGTAGCGTTACGTCCTATTTTTAGTAGAGCCTATATAAATCTGGGAAATGTGTATATTGCTACAAATAAAATAAAAGAGGCAAAAGATTGTTGTAAAAAAGCAGCCTGTGGAGATATGGATGATCAGGATACGTTTTATGTGCATGGTATTTTATGTCTTAATGTTGGAGAGCTTGAACTTGCTATTAATAGTTTTTTAAGAGTAAATCCAGATTATAAAGATACCAGTTTTAATCTCGCGGCCAGTTATTTTAGTACAAAAAAATATGCTCAAGCTGAACAGCTTTTTGCACAATTGTGTAAGAGTGATCCTAAAAATAGTGTATACTTTTATAACTATGGACTTACTCTTTTGAATAATAAGAAGTATAAAGAAGCATTAGAAGTTTTTGCGCATCCTGTACTTGCAAATGAGGCTTATCCATATGTCCCTTTGCATTATGCAAAATGTCTTGCTCTATCTGGAAATAAAAAAGAGGCTATATCTGTTATTAGTACAGTTGTTAAAAAAACAAAATATAGGGATATTAGGTGTGAATGCGCATCTCTTTTAAAAGAGATAACTAGTGTTTAGTATTTTTGTATAACTAAGAGCATTAAGGAGAAAACATGATGCTTAAAGAACTAACAATGTGGCCACAAAAACTTCAAGAAGGGTTTGCTCTAGTTGATAATTTTTATAAAGAATATTCTGGAAGAGTGCCAACAAAGATAAAAAAAATCGTTTTTGTTGGTATGGGTGGATCTGGTATTGCGGGCCGTATAATTAAGACATTTTTAGATAGAAAAGAGGGTATTAGTTCTTTTATTATAGATTCGTCTGAAGTTTCAGGAGCTGTAGATACTGAAACTTTAGCTATTGTTATCTCTTATTCTGGTAACACATGGGAAACTCTTGATGTTTTGTCACGGTTAGTAACAAAATTTGTTCCGACGATAGTGCTTGCACATGGAGGGAATGCTATTGAAATTTCAGAAAACAAAAATATACCGTTTGTTATTTTGCCTCAATCATTGTCCCCTAGATCAGCGCTTGGGATATTCTTAGGATTTTTGTTAGGATTATTTGAAAAGTTAGGCATTTTAGAGGGAAAAAGAAAATTTGATGTTTTTTATAAATTTTCTGAGCTCTATGTACCCAAGTTTTCAGAACAGCATTTTTTTAAAGATTTTTTATACGCTGTAAATGGATATGAGATGTTTCATGTATGGGGTGTGAGCGGCTCAAGTGCAGCATGTGCTTATCGAGCTGCAACACAGTTTTGCGAAAATAGCAAGATTCAGGCAGTTTTTTCCTCTTTTCCAGAGGCAAATCATAATCTTATTAATGGGTTTGCTTTTTTTAAGCAAAACCCATGTGTAGTCTTGTTTTATACAGACTTTTTGCCAGTAAATATGGGAAAAGCCATAGAGGCAACATGTGAAATTTTAAAAGAAAAAGGGGTTGTTCTTTACAAACCGCCTATTTTTGGCCATACTTTTGAGGAACAGCTTATAAACATTGTATTATGGTCTGACTTTGCCTCTTATTATTTGGGAAAAGTTAGAGGGGTAGATGTTGATAATGTTCCTATGATAGAAAATTTAAAAAATAGACAAAGACTTAAGGGTATTAAACTAGGATAAAAATATGAAGGAAAAGATTCATCCTGAGGTGCATGAAGTTAATGTGCAGTGTGTTTGTGGTAATTCTTTTGTGACTATATCGACTGTTAAAAAAATAGATGTTGATATTTGTTCAAAATGCCACCCTTTATTTACAGGACAACATAAGTTTGTAGATACCGCTGGACGAATTGAAAAGTTTCAACAGCGTTATGATAAGAAAAAAAAGAAATAGTAAATTTAGATTATATGCTATTGATTTGTAATTTATAATGTGTAACGTGAATTATTAAATAATTAAAATAAAATGAGGGCCCCACTTTTAAAAGTGGGGCCCTCATTTTATGATATTAAAGAGAGTTTATCATGCTTGATTGGGAAAGTATAAATAAAGAATATAAAGATTTACTTATTACGCTTTCTAATTCCTCTATTAGTCCTAAAGAGCGGGCTGTGTTACAAAAGAAAGCTTCACACTGTTCGCAACTTCTAGGTTTACATAAAGAGATTGTAGAACTTGAGAAATTAATCGAGCAGAATAAACAAAACTTGACAAAAGAAGAGGGAGAATTACGTACTCTTTATGAAGAAGAGATAGCAAATGATGCGAAAAAACTTTTGGAGTTAAATAAAACTCTGGAAGATCTATTATACCCACAGGACAAAATGGACGAGAGATCTGTTTTTATAGAAATTAGGGCTGGTACTGGTGGGCAAGAGGCAGCACTGTTTGCCGCTGATCTTTTCAAAATGTATTTAAAGTATGCAGAGGCACACCATTGGAAAGTATCTATTTTAGAATTTAACGAGACAGATATTGGGGGTTATAAAGAATTAGTAGCTTTTTTTGATGGTAAAAATGTTTATAAATATTTTAAGTATGAATCCGGAGTGCATCGTGTGCAAAGAGTGCCTAAAACAGAAGCGTCTGGGCGTATCCATACGTCAACTGTGACTGTTGCTGTATTACCAGAGGTAGAAGAAGTAGATATTTCTATTAATCCTTCTGATTTAAGAATAGACGTTTATAGATCTAGCGGTGCCGGTGGACAGCATGTTAATACTACAGATTCTGCTGTACGTATAATACATATTCCTACTGGGGTAGTTGTTACCTGTCAAGACGAAAGATCTCAAATAAAAAATAAAGCTAAAGCGCTTAAAGTGCTTCAAGCGCGTTTATATGAATCTGAAAGAGAAAAAAGAGAGGCGCAGGAGCGAGCAGAGAGAAAACAACAGATAGGCACAGGTGAACGGGCTGAAAAAATAAGAACATATAATTTTCCACAAAACAGAGTCACTGATCATCGTACAAATGTCACATTAAAGAAACTTGATCTTGTTATGCTGGGCGATATGGATGATCTTTTACTTCCATTGATAGAAAAAGAAAGAGAAGATCGACGCAAGAAAGAGATAATTATTTAAAAACTTTTTAATGTTATAGAAATTTTCCCAAAATAAAGATATATTTCTTTAGATTTTCTTAAGCTATGGAAAAATTTTTATTAGGGGAAAAAATGCAAAACATTATTAATTATTTTTTAGAATACAATAGATTTATAGGCTTAATTGGGATAATAGCTGTTTTGTCTATAGCTTTTTTGTTTTCTAAGCACAAGAGAAAAATAAGTATAAAACTTATTTTTTCTGCTTTGTTATTCCAGGGCTTACTTGCTTATTTTATTTTAAAAACAGACTGCGGCTTAAAAATTTTTTCAAAGATTGCTGACGGATTTAAGGCTCTCTATGAATTTTCTAACGAAGGGGTAGCGTTTGTATTTGGCAAGCTTGCAGATACTCAAGGGCCATGGGGAATGGTTTTTGCTATAAAAGTTTTACCAGTGATTATATTTTTTGGTGCGTTATTGTCACTTTTATATCATATAGGGCTAGTACAGATTTTAGTTAAGTGTTTTGCTTTTATTATTAGACCAATTATGGGAACTTCTGGGGCTGAAACACTTTCTGTTGTTGCTAATAGTATGCTTGGGCAAACAGAAGCCCCACTTCTGGTGAAAAATTATATTATGCGTATGACCGATTCTGAAATGCTTACTGTTATGTCCAGCGGAATGGCTCACCTGAGTGGCGCCCTTCTGGCGGCTTATGGAATTATGGGAGTTCCCGTTTTGCACTTGTTATCTGCAAGTATTATGGCTATCCCTGGGGCTATGCTGATTGCAAAAATATTAATTCCAGAGACAGAAGAGCCGGAAACATTGGGGTCGTGCAAAGTCTCTATGGAACGACAATCTAAAAATGCGCTTGATGCTATAGCTCTTGGGACCACAGATGGATTAAAACTAGCTGTAAATGTTGGTGCAATGCTTGTTGCTTTTATAAGTCTTGTTGCCCTTATAAATTATCTTATGGGGGCTATATCTGGTTACTTTTTAGCTGAGCCTGTGACATTAAGCACTATTTTTGCCAAACTTTTTTATTGGGTTGCTTATGTTATTGGCATCCCAATTCAAGATTGTAGTAAAGCCGGTGTGTTATTGGGAGAGAAATTAGTTATAAATGAATTTTTTGCTTATTCACACTTCGTGCAATTTGACCTACTTGCCCGAACACAGGCAATTTTGACATATGCGCTAGCAGGTTTTTCAAATTTTTCGAGCATAGGAATTCAGATTGGTGGCATTGGTGCAATTTGTCCAAATAAGAGAGACACATTAATTAAATTGGGATTTTATGCTCTCTTGGGTGGCACATTAACGAATTTACTTAATGCTGCAATCGCAAGTTTATTTATATAATTTAACGCCAACTCGAAACCAAATATTAGAGTTGTAACCGAATATTCATTATTGGCGGGATAAGCGGAGCCATGAAATTAATTTTGTTTTCCGCAAAAATATGGAGACACTGTTGTGTGCTTTGAAAATGTACAATCACTTTTGGCAGCGCTGTAAAGAAACATTGTCAGTCTGGTGATCTCAAGTGTTTTATTAAAACGAGATTGTCATTGTTTAAATTTTTTCATAATCCCTCTTTGTTTCTTGGTCAAAATTCAAGACTGTTTAAACCCTTTTAAACTTAATATATCGGCTTTCGATAAAATTATATTGATATTCGATAATTTTTGTATTAATATTTAGTGAGAATTTTAAAAATATTATTAAAGTATTTTCTTGAAAGGGTTTTATGGATACAAAGATAAAAAAGTACGCTAGGTACTTGAAGATTACAGCATGGATTTTGATGATAATGCATATTGCTCAATGGGTTGCGAAATGGAGCGTGGATTGGATTATTTACGGGTGCGATTGTTTGTTTCATGGTCACGTGCTTTCAAAATATGCTTCTTTGGCCGAGGCTTATGAAAAGTTACCGATGGAACAGTTGCCTACGTTGGATGCAAACAGGTTAAAGATAGTTGATGCTGCCCTTAGAGCTGATTTTGGAGGTTCGTGGATTGGGCTGGTACAGTTGTCAAAACTTTCTCTAACCAGTCGTATTCTTGGGTTTTTGTGTGAGGGTATTTCTATAGCCATTCTTGTGATTGGATTTTGGCTTTTTATCCAGCTTATGGCGCAATTTAAGAAGGGTTCAATTTTTTCGATTGGTGTGAGTGAGCTTTTGAGTAAGCTGGCTAAGGTAATTTTTTGGTTTGCTTTGTATGTTCCCGTCCAGCGAACAATATTAACTCTAATTATGACATTTCAAAATCCACCAGGGCAACGTATCTTTATGACATCGATTACGTTAAATGATATTTTTATATTTGCTGCAAGCTGGTTTTTTATGATTCTCACATCATTGATGTATGAGGGTCATAAGTTACAAGAAGATCAAGACTTGACGGTGTAGCCATGGCAATAATCGTTAAACTTGATGAAATGATGGCCAAGCGCAAGGTGCGTTCCAATGAGCTGGCTGCCAAAATTGAGCTGACCGAGGCCAATCTCTCCATTTTAAAGACAGGCAAAGCGCGGGCGATACGGTTCTCGACCCTAGAGGCCCTGTGTCGCGAGCTGGATTGTCAACCTGGTGATTTGTTGGGGTATGACGGCAATGAAAAGACCAGCAAATAATTAAAACGCGTTGTTGTTGCTGTTTTCCATAGATCTTTTTGGTGTTCGTGTTATGCTTCTCCGTTGGGGTTTGGTTTAAGTTTATAGCTTATAGCGAAACCTGGAACTGTATTTGGTATTAATTTGCATGCCATGCATGGAGCATGGCAATGAGGTGTGCTATGCTTTTCAAGACGGGGGTTCGGGGGTTTTGTTGTTTCATGTTGTGTTGTATGCGCTCAGTTGTCTTTGCCTATGCGCCAGACAAAGATGTTGTAGTGCCTGATACTCAATGCAAAAATATCATTTTTGCGGCCAAGCCAACCAACCTTTATGCTGCGATTGCCAAAGAAAACCTTAAGTCGTTGAGCGAGGTAAAACTCGACCAAGACAGCGGTTTTGGCTCGACGATTAAGGGGTTTAATGAAAAGGGGTGGAACGCTATTGTTCAAGAACGATTTGAAAAAATACTTCACCCGAATCCAGATGCACGGCGGCGTTTGATGTTCACCTTGCTTGCAAAATATGAGGATTTTCATGCCTTGCCTTCTACCAATGTTTTAGACCAAAAAACGTGGCAAGATCTTGAGATGCTCTGTGGCCCAACATCTAACCCTCGTTTTTATTTGGCAGCGCAATTTGATCGGACGGTGACTGAAGCCGGGCGCGTTGCTTTTTATCGCAAGTTGATTAGTCCATTGGCTGATGCAAAGCAGCTTGAAAATCAGCAAGCGATTGTTAAGTATTTATTGAAGAACGAGGCATTTTTAAACGAACTGTATGAAAAATTGAATGCCTTGGTTGAACCTGAAAATATTATGCTGTCGTATTGGAGCCCAGAAGATTTTTTTAGTTTTTGCTTCGAAGAGGGCAGAGTTAAGCTTCCTTTCGATTCAAAGGTAGAAAGCATTAAAGATTTTGAAGACTGGATAAACACAAGTCCTAATATTTTACAAGTGCGTGATGAAATGTATCGCGTTTTTAGGTATGTTTCACGTTTCTTTTTGTTTTATAGCATTGTTGCCATACCTGTTTATGCCTTGACGGGCAAGGATGTGGCTGAATTGTTGTTGCCTAAAAAAATATATGATTCAAAGTGGATTCCTAAGGCTGAAGGCATGAGTAATATAGGGCTTTATTCAATGATGGGAATAGCAGCTTGGATTGTTTCTAATTGGAGCGAGGGACATGATAAGCGGATGGCTACTGCCCGTTTTGCCAAGAGTGGGCTTTCGCTTTGGGACAATGCGAACGAAATTTACTGGACCGTTCGTAATTTCTTAGAAAAAAATGAAAGTGGTAAGCGATTTTATGCAAAGGTAGCATATGTTGCTCGCTATATGAACAGCCTTAAAGCGATGGCTAAGGCTGTTGCCAAAGATGATGAGCTTGCTGCCAGGATGCCAAGCATCAATGCCTTCAATGAATATTTGGCCAAATTGGGCCAAACATCCCAAGAAATGAAATATTTGCTTGAGTTACTAGAAAAAGAAACATTCGATGGTAATTATTCAGCTTGGTTCATGTATTGGGGGCGTATTGATGCAGCATTTAAATTGATAGATAAGTTAAAAGATCAATTTGTTCAAGCGATGCTTGCGGTTGGTGAACTTGATGCTCAGCTCTCCATCGCCAAACTTTACAAAGAGCTTAACAATGAGCGCGTAACCTTCTGTTTTCCAACGTACATTGATCCCAAAACGGTTGATGCCCCATCGGTTAAGGCAATAGACTTCTGGAATCCATTTATAGATCCAGAAAAAGTGGTTCCAAGCTCGTTGGCCGTTGGACAAGTATATCAGACGCCGCAAAACGTAATCATCACTGGGCCGAATGCTGGTGGTAAGTCGACGATAACCAAAGCATTTGTGATAGCAGTTATTTTAGCGCAAAGTTTTGGCATAGCGCCGGCCAAAATGTTGACGTTGACGCCGTTTACCAAAATCATAACGTATCTCAATATAACCGACGACATTGCCGCCGGCAACTCGCACTTTAAAGCGGGGGTGTTGCGGGCGCAAGACGTTGAAAAAATATATGCCGCCTGCAAGAAACATGAGTTTGTGTTGACAGCAATCGACGAAGTGTTTAACGGTACCACCTACAAAGAAGGTATGGCGGCAGCCGAAGCTTTGATTTATGACTTGGTAAACAATCCATTGGGCATGTGTATAACCAATACACACTTTCCGATCATACCGGTGCTTGAAAAACTAACGGGCCGAGCGAAGAACTACAAGGTGACAGTCATTGAAAAACCGGGTGAAAAAATTCAATATCCGTTTAAACTTGAACCGGGAATTTCTGATCAAGTGGTGACGCTCAAAATCTTAAAAGAAGAGGGATTTGGTGATAAATTTCTTGAGCGAGCGCAACAAACATTAGATCAAGGTGTTATGTAACTCTCCCTTTGCTCTGATTATAGTAAAAACTTTTGAATATCTTTTTCTAACTGATCTTTAGTGTAGGCGTCTTTCTCAATTCTAAAGATCTCTTTTTTGTTTTTAATAAAAATCACAGTTGGAACACTCTGGATATCTTTCCCGTTTATTTTAGATGTTACATAAGAGATTTGGCATTCTTTGTTGTCTATATTTATTTTTACAAAATTAATTTTGTCTTTAAATTTCGGAATTATATCTTCTATAACTTTTGCTACTTTCTGACACCCCAAACACATAGTTGCGTAAACATCAATTATAGTCCCTTTTGCTGAATCAAGAACAAAAATGTCAAAATCTTTTTGTGATTTAATTTCTGTAATATTTATGTCTTTGGGGCCTGTGCTTACAGGTGAAGAAGTTATATTTTGTTGCGTTTGGTACCCTATCTCTTCTAAAAACTTTTTTGCTTGAAGAGCAGCTTTGCACCCGTCTCCTGCTGCTGTTATAGCTTGTCTAAAAATAGAGTCTGTAATGTCTCCTGCTGCATAAACTCCTGGTACAGATGACGCTTGATAATTTTTTGTAATAATAAAATTATTTTCGTTACACTCTAACTGTTTTTTAAATATATCAGTGTTTGGACGAGCCCCTATAGCCAAAAATACCCCGTCTATATCAAGTGTTTCTGTTTTTTTAATTTTATTATTTTCTAATATTACTTGTGTGACTTTTGTATTATCCCCTTTGATTTCTTTAAGCTCTGTGTTAAATAAAACTTTTACATTTAATTTTTTACACACTCGTTCTTGTTCTTGAATATTTTTAGCCCTAAATTTTTCTTTTCTTACTACAAGTGTAACTTGTGAAACTATATCAGAAAGATATCCGGCTTCTGTTATTGCAGCGTCCCCTCCCCCTACTATAATTACTTTTTTATTTTTATATAAAGATCCTTCGCACACTGCGCAGGTGCTTACCCCACGGCCAAAATATTCTTTTTCCCCAGTGATATTAAGTAAATTTGGCTCTGTGCCCATAGTAATAATACAGGTGAGTGCAAGACGATCTATAATTTTTTTAGTTTCATCTAGTACTTGTGTTGAGATAATAAATGGGTATTGCGTAAAATCTACAGAGATAACTTTTTCTTGAACTGTATTTATATTTAGTTGTTTTGCTTGATCGAATATTTTCCCTGTTATTTCTAGCCCTGGTGAATCTATAACCCCTGGCCAGTTACGAACAGAATGAGCTTTAGTTAATGCGCCACCGGGTTTTTCCCCTTCAATGATTAGTACAGGAATATTTGCTTGAGAAAGATATATTCCAGCAACAAGCCCAGATATTCCACTTCCTAAGATTATTACTGGATTTATATTATCTTGTTTTATCTGACTGTAATTATAATTTTTCTTGTGTATTGTGATCTGGTTGTCACAGCCGGAACATAATAGGGTACATAAAGTGAGAAATAAATACGATTTTTCTGTGTAAATCATTAGCAATCCCAATATTAGTGTTATACTAATAAAAAATATAAATTATATAATACACAAATAATACACAAAAAATATGTTTAAAAAATATAAAAAATATCAAGAGAATAATTTTCATAAGCCTGTTAGGAAGAAAAAGTTTGGGCAGCATTTTTTAAGAGATCAATCTATTGTTGATAATATGATCTCTAAAGTAAATATTACTGACCAGACTTTTGTTCTTGAAATTGGCTGTGGGGATGGCTTTTTAACATCATCTATTTTGTCACAGACTAAGTGCAAGCAACTGTGGGGTTACGAGATAGATCCTGAATGGGCGAGTTTTGTAAAAAAAAAGATTCATGACACACGTTTAGTTATAAAAAAACAGGATATTTTAAGTGTCGATTTTGAAAAAGAACTAGTGTCTCATGTGCCGTGGGTATTACTGGCAAATTTGCCATACCAGATAACATTCCCATTATTGTTTCTTATCGCTAAACATAAAAATTTATTTTCTGAAGGTGTAATAATGATTCAGGAAGAAGTAGCGCAAAAAATTTTAGCAACGCATGGGCGCACTTTTTCGCCAACATCTATGTTTTTGCAGTATAATTTTTATTTAGAATTGCTTGATAAGGTTCCACCAGAATCTTTTGAGCCAGCACCTAAAATTTTTTCAAGAACTGTTTATTTTAAGCCAAAATTTAATACTCAAGAGATTAAAAACGAAGATGAATTCTGGAATTTTTTAAAATTATGTTTTAAATTCCCAAGACAGACTTTACGTAATAATTTAAAATCTACAAAGTATCTAGAGTTATTTCCTGAAATTTTCACACAAGAGCTACTTAGACTGCGTGCACAACAGATGTCTTTTGATGATTTTAAAAAAATCTGGGCAAAGATAATTAATTTTTAGTTGTTAACCAGGCTATTGTGTCATTGTGAATTATTTTTAACCCCACTGCTTGATATTCAAGCATCTTTGTTGGACGTGAAACCCAATTAATAATATCAGGTTCTCTAAAAAGAAGCCCGTAATCTGCAACAGAAAGATATCTTAATAGCTCACTGTGTTTTATAGACAAGACACGATAATTAGTTTCAGGAATATTTAAAGTCTTTAGTTCTTGCAAAAAAATTTCTTTATCTTGTGTATAAATAACAAGTATAGATTTGTTATTTAAAGTATATTTTTGAGAGAAATATTTAATTGTTTGTTTGGCGCATTGCCAAGATTTAAAGGACCCACTATAACAATAAACAGTAAAGTTTTGTGGGATATTTAATTTTGTTCTAATCTCATGTCGCCAGTTAGTAATTTGTTGTTTATCAGGGGCTTTTGGGATGTCTTTGGTGGCTATTATAATTTTTGAACCGT
>Ga0233425_10001319_pt1 | contig 56814 bp, 48 predicted proteins | sample Watercolumn_Towu_2_FD_181712 | JGI IMG/M metagenome (GOLD analysis project Ga0233425, IMG submission 181712) | Freshwater microbial communities from Lake Towuti, South Sulawesi, Indonesia - Watercolumn_Towuti2014_140_MG | ecosystem: Environmental > Aquatic > Freshwater > Lake | place... | reverse complement strand
ATTGATATTTCCTTCAGCAATCCTTTTGTGTACGTGCAGATTGCCGGACGCTACGGGGCTCGGGCCTTCGCCCGCATTGTGGAAGGGCAGGGCGAGATCAATTTCCGGGGCCAGGTCATCTGCCGGGCGGATAATCCCCAGATCAAAACCCCCGCCGACTTGAAGGGCAAACGGCTGATTGCCGTGGATCCCTATTCCGCCGGAGGCTACCTCTATCCCTGGGCCTGGCTTCTGGAGCAGGGCCTCAGGAAAAAGGACTTCCTGGAAATCGCCTTTGCCCCGGGGCCGGGAGGGAAGCAGGAAAAGGTGGTTATGGCGGTCTATTCGGGAAAATATGACTTGGGGCTGATCCGGGAGCGGACCCTGGACATTCTCGCGGATAAAATTGATACCAAACAGATTCGGGTGCTGGCCCACTCCCGCTGGTATCCGGGGTGGGTGTACGCAGCCCGCCGGGGGCTGCCGCCGGATATTTTGGCCAAGATCAAAGAGGCGCTGTTATCCTTGGATCCGAAAAATCCGGAACACCGGGGAATCCTGGAAAAGGCCAGATTTACCGGCCTCCTGCCGGCCACGGATGCGGATTATGAAGCCGTCCGCCGCCTGGCCGAAGCTGTGGAAAGCCGGGGTTAACATGAAAAAAGGTCACGCATGGACGCCGGGACGCCCAAGCGCTGGACGGTGATTATGGAAGCCTTCGCCAAGTTATCCTTCCGCAGCAAGATCAATCTAGGCATTGTGGCCGTCATTATGATCTTCGGCATTTTGCTGTCCGTCCTGGTGAGCCGGGTGGCGGTGAAGGCCGTGAGTGGGGAAATAAAAAAGCGGGGCATGAGTCTGGCCCAAAACCTGGCGCACCGGGCGACGAACTCCATCCTGGCCCTGGATTTCTTGCGGCTCAAGAACATGGTGGATGAAGTGGCGGAGTCCAGTGAGGATATCGTCTATGCCTTTATCCAGGATGTGCGGGGCCAGGTTTTATCCCATACCTTCAGAGTCGGGTTTCCCTCGGCCCTCAAAGACGCCAATCAAATTTCTCCAGCCGCTGCCTCCCAGATTCAACTTCTGAACACCGAAGATGAATTGATCTATGACTTCGCCCTGCCCGTAAAGGTGGGGGATAACCGTCTGGGCACCGTCCGGGTGGGCCTCTCCCGGGCCAAGGCCGAAGCCGCGGTGCGCCGGCTGCTGCTAACCATTTTCGGTGTGTCCGCGGTCATCGCCTTGGCGGCCGTGGGCATGGGCAGCCTGTTCGCCAGCACGGTGACCCGGCGTCTCAATTCCTTGCGCCGGTCCGCGGAGGAAATGATCAAGGGCAATCTGGCCCTGCATCTCAGCCCGCCGCCGGCGCGCAATTGTTGGGAAATCAAGGACTGCCGCAAAGAGGAATGCCCGGCTTTCGGGGACACCCGGCGCCGCTGCTGGAATATCCCGGGAACTTTGAGCCCGGAATGCCGCAATGCCAATTTTGAAGATAAACTGGCTTGCTGCCAAGATTGTCTGGTTTATCAGATGAACGCCGGAGACGAGATCCAGAGTCTGGCCGAATCCTTCGAGGTGATGGCCATGACTCTCGACGCCCATATCAAGGGACTGGAGGAGGCGGAAAGGAATCTCACCAGGCAGCAGCAGCTTTTGAAAACCATCCTGGACGTGAATCCCGACCTGGTCAGCCTGCAGGACCAGAACCTGGTTTATCAGGCGGTGAATCCGGCCTTCAGTCAATTCTGCGGTTTGCCCGCCCAAGAGATCCTGGGAAAGACCGAAATCCCTCTCTTCCCTCCGGAGCAGGCCGAGGAGCACCAGGTGGAAAGCCTGCAAATTCTCCAAACCGGCGGCCATAAGAGCAAAGAGATTCTGGTCAACAAAAACGGGGAGAAACGCTGGCTGCACATGGTCAAAGTCCCGGTTTACGACCGGGACCGGATCACCGGCATCCTCATGGCGGCCCGGGACATCACCGAAGTCAAACACTACCAGGAGCAGTTGCTCCAGTCCCTGAAAATGGAACAACTGGGCAAGCTGGCCGGAGGTGTGGCCCACGAAATCAATACGCCCCTGTGCGTCATTTTGGGCTATGCCCAGATGTTGTTGGAAGATTTGCCCCAGGACACCGAAAGCCACGAATTCCTGAAGATCATCGAAAAACAGGCGCAAATCTGCCGCCGCATCGTCGGCGATCTCTTAAGCTTCTCCCGGCACATCGAGTCCCGCATGGAGGACATGGACCTGAACCGCTCCATCAACGAAGTATTGGATCTGGTCAGGCATTCCTTTAAACAGCACTGGATCGACATCGTCCCTTCCCTGGCCCCGGATTTGCCGCCCATCATCGGCGACCACGAAAAGCTCAAGCAGGTCTGGCTTAATCTCTTAACCAATGCTGTTGATTCCATCGGCCAAAACGGCGTCATCCGGGTGGGCACCAGGCTAGCCCCCGAAAACGGGCGGGTTCAGGTAACGGTGGCCGACAACGGCTCGGGCATCCCCCAGGAAAACCTGAAGAAAATCTTCGATCCCTTTTTTACCACCAAGGCCCCGGGCGGCGGCACGGGGCTGGGCCTGTCGGTGTCCTTCGGCATCATCCAGGACCACCAGGGAGCGATTACCGCCAGCAGCCCAGCGCCCCCGGAATTTATCCCCGAATCCCCGGACGGCAAGACTGCGGGGCCAGGCTGTGTCTTCCTGGTGGAACTGCCGGTGTCACCGGAGAAGGCCATGGAAAAGGCCTCCCCCCAATTACCGCCGGAGAGTGTGCAAACCCTCGGCCAAAACGCGGGATAAAGAGTAGCCAGTGGTCAGTGGTCAGTGGTAAGGGCCAGTTGCCATAATCTTATAGATGACTTGATATTTGCAGTCTATGTTCTCGAAAAAACATGAAATAAGAGTTGCAATGTCAATCTTCGATCTTTTAACCGAAAACCGAAAACCGGAAACCGAAAACGGTATTTCAAATGAATGAGATCCTGGTCCTCGACGACGTTTTGGACGCCGGGGTGATGATCAAGCGGGTTCTGGAACGCCAGGGCCATGGGGTGGCGGTCTTCACCGAGGAAGATGAAGCCCTGGCTTACCTGCGCCTGCATCCGGTGGCGGTGGCCATCCTGGATATCCGGCTGAAAAAGATGAGCGGCATAGCCATGCTCCAGGAAGTGAAAAGGATTTCCCCCGCCACCCGGGTGCTGATGCTCACCGGCTACCCCACCCTGGAAACCGCGCGCCAGGCCCGGGAACTGGGGGCTTTCGACTATTGCATCAAACCCATCGACAAGAAAGACCTGGAAGACAAGGTGGCCAAGGCCCTGGCCGCGGCGGGGTGATGGCAGAGGGCAGTAATAAGTAAAAGGGAAAAAGGAAAAAGTATAAAATAAAAAGTACTTATCACTTATCACTTATTACTGCCTTCAGCAGCTCCCTGGCGCACAGGTAAGAGCGCTGTCCCGGCCCATCGGGCACAGGAGGCCGCGCCGTGAAGGAGCGCAGATCGGCGATGGTGTCAATATCCGGCCATGAGGGCAATAAGTGCACGTTCAAAGATGACTCCCGAGCCTTTCCCAGGGTGTCCGCCAGCACCGCGCCTGAGGACCAGGATATGCCCTGAAAAAGCTGAGGCCTCCTTTTTTTCAATCCCGCCAGATAATACCCCCCATCCGGACCCGGCCCCAGGACCAGGTCGGCTCCGCCCCTTGCCAAGGCTCGGACCCCGGCGTCGATCAATTCCCCAGGCAGATCGGGGCTGTCGCTGTTGCGGACCAGCACCGCCTCGAACCCCTGGGCCAAACCCCAATCAAAGGCCCGCACCAAACGTTCGCTTAAATCGGCTCCCTCCTGGGGAAAAAGGGAGACTTTGGGAGAGGCTAATGCCCTGAAAAAATTCAAGGCAGTGGCCGGGGTGTGATGCTGATCTACCTTCAAAGGGGGATTTACCCTAGGGGCGAACCTGGTGTTCGCCCCGGACGCCGGGAGAACAACAGCTTCGCCTCCACCAGGCGCGGATGCATAGGCCACCGCCAGGCTGATATCCGGCAGCCGTCCCATCTCCTCCAGGATATCCTCCAGAAAACACCGGTACAGCCGGGCCGCGGCCTCGGGAGACAAAGGAGGACAGAGGCGAGTTTTTACTTGCCCCGGCCGCGGTTCCTTGGCAAAGATAATGAGCAAGGCGGAGAGAGAACCGTTTGCCGTTTTCTGGTTTCCGTTTTCCGTGAGCATGAAAGTATTTTATATAACCTTGTTCCCGAGCTCTGTCTCGAAAAGTTCAAAGTTCAAGGTCCAAAGTTCAAAGTTAAGGGCCAGGAACAATAGGAAATTTTCGTAATTTAAGGGTGAGCCGTTAGCTCATGACTGAACTCCCATCCAATACCCCCCTTTTTTCCATCATCCTGCCAGTTTTCCACGAGGCCGGGGTTTTGGGGAAGACCTTATCGGGATTGCCCCGGGGGAGAGATTTGGAAATCATCGTGGTGGACGGCGGCAGCACGGACGGCACCGGGGCGGTGGCCGAAAAAGTTCCATATGTGCGCCTGCTCCAGGCTCCCCGGGGCCGGGGCAGCCAGATGAACGCCGGCGCGCAGGCGGCCCGGGGGCGGTTTTTGATCTTCCTCCATGCGGACACCTGCCTGGGTCCGGAACATCTGGCGGCACTGCGCCGGGCCGCGGCCGATCCAAAGTTCGCCGCGGGGGCCTTTAAGCTTCGCCTGGCGCCGTCCCTGCCCGCTCTCCGGTTAATCTCCTGGGGAGCAAACCTCCGGGTTACCCTGTTCGGTTTGCCCTACGGCGACCAGGCCCTGATCCTGCGCCGGGACCTCTTTCAGGCCCTCGGCGGCTTTTCCCTGCGCCGCCCGGAAGACCTGGACCTGGTGATCCGCCTCAGGCGTCATGCCCGCATCTGTATTCTCACACCGCCGGTGGCCAGTTCCGGCCGCAAGTGGCTGAGGCAGGGATATTTTTATACCACCCTGAGGAACTGGCTTTTTGGGGCCTATCACCTGGCAGAAAGGCTGTTTACCGGGAGATGGCGTGGCAGGGGAGGTTTATAAGGGATATGAGGTTCTTAGTGATCAGTGATCAGTGATCAGTGGTCAGTGGTCAGGTGTCCGCAGTTTTTCACTGATAACTGATTACTGATTACTTCTTCCCCCGTGCCCCTACCCCCATATCATCTCCTGCCAAACTCCCTCCGCAAGAAGAGCCGCTGCCCGCGGTGCAGCCGTAGCAGTGCTCTTCCAGGCGGATGGGCCGCGCCGCCAGGATGGAGTGTTGGAATTCTTCGATGGTCTGAGGAAGACCGGGAATGAGCGGCAGGTTCAGGGCCTGGTGAAAGTCGCAGTCATAGAGGCGGCCTTCCCAGGAAACGCTGATCAGGGACCGGCACATGAGGCCGGGCACGGTGGCCGGATTGAAGCTGGCCGCCAGCTTACCCATGTAGTTGTCGTAGTTGCTGGAGCGGTGGAGGTAGTCCCCGAAGCGGCCGATGGGCATATTCAGCAAGGTGTAGAGACGATGAAAACTGACGCCCCAGCGCCGGGCCAGTTCCTGCCGGAATCGCTCTTCCAGGGGGTCCTGGGGGGGCGGGAAGAACGCGCCCCCGGGGTTGTACATCAGGTGCAGTTCCAACTCCGACCCTTCCAGGCCATAGCCCAGGCGGTTGAGGCGGTTAAGCGCCTCCAGGCATTTCCGGAACGCGCCCGGTCCCCGGACCCGGTCCACCATTTCTTCCTGATAATAAGGGAGCGAGCAGATCAGCTCCACCCGGCGCTCTGCCAGAAACTCCGGCAGATGCTCTTTGTCCGGCTCCAGGAGCACAGTGAGATTGGAGCGGCAGCGGACCCGGACCCCCAGTCCCCGGAGCTGATCCACCAGGTATTCGAAATGGGGGTTAAGCTCGGGCGCACCCCCGGTGAGGTCCGCCACGGGAATGTGATGCTCCCCGACGACCCGGATGACTTCCTCGATGGTGGCGAGGGCCATCTGTTCCGTCCGGTCCGGCCCGGCCTGGAGGTGGCAGTGTTTGCAGGCCTGGTTGCAGCGCCATCCCAGATTCACCTGGAGGGTGGAGACCTCCACGGCTCTGAGTCCGGCATAGCCGAGGTCTTCCAGGCGCCGGGCAAATGACAGCATAAATCCCCTTAAATAGTAATCTTGGCGGCCACGTTGTGCATCTGCACCCCGTGCACCAGGGCCGCGCCGCCCCGGATGGCCGCGGCCACGTGCACGGCTTCGGTCATTTCTTCCAGATTGGAGCCGTTCTCCAGGCAGACCCGGGTGTAGGCGTCGATGCAGTAAGGGCACTGTACCGTATGGGCCACGGCCAGGGCGATGAGGGCCTTTTCCCGGACGGTAAGGGCTCCGCCGGCGCCCATCACCCCTTGGTAATAATTCATGAAATTATCGAACAGATCGGCCCGGTATTGGCCCACCTCCTGAAATCTCTCCAAGTCCTGGTCTTCGTAATAATGGGACATCCTTCCTCCTGGCATTGGGGGGAGGAGACAAAAGAAGGGATTAGGGATTAGGGGTCGGGGTTAGTTGGAATACCCCGAATTCCCCAATCCCTAACCCCCAATCCCTAACCCCTGTCTTTATAATCCTCGCGTAAAGCCGGTGAAGCGGTACAGGTCGCTCATCAGCTCCTCGTGTTCGCCCTTGAGTTTCTGGTACATGCGGGCGTTTTCCATGGCCATGGCGGCCTGTTGGGCCAAAGACGAGATAAAGGTGATCTCGTCGTCGCTGAAGTCCCGGCGTTCCGCAGTATAGATGCGCATTACGCCGATGACGTTGCCCTTCAGCGCAATGGGCACGGAGAGGATGGATCTGATCCCTTCCTCCGCGGATTCCTTGGGGTAGGTGGCCCGGGCGTCCTGGGCCACGTCATAGATGGACACGGCCTTGCCGGTCATGGCTTCGGTGAGGGACTTGTCCGCGCCCACCGGACCCTTGTTGATGTAGCGGTCGCTCAGGCCGTAGGAGGCCACCAGTTCCATCATCTGGCGCTTTTCGTCCAGGAGGCGCACGGCCGCGGCCTTGATGTCCAGGGCGGTGGTGGCGGTCTTCACCAGGAGTTGCAGGACCTTTTTTACGTCCAAAGCCGAATTCACCGCCCTGGAGACTTCCAGCAGGCCCTTGAGGAAATTGAGTTCCCGGGTGCGGGACTCGTACATCTTGGCGTTGCTGATGGCCTGGGCCCCCATCTCCGCCACCGCGCAGGCGAAGTCCACTTCGTCCATGGTGAACTCCCGGGGTTCGGAGGTCAACAGGCGCATGACGCCGGTGACCTGGCCTTTGCTGACCATGGGCACGGCCACCAGGGTGGCGATCCCCTCTTCTTTGGCCTCCTCGGGATATTGCATGCGGGGATCGGTGGTGGCGTCATAAATGGCGATGGGCCGGCCGCTCAGGGCCTCGGTGACGCTCTTTTCCATATCCACCGGGCCTTTGTGGAGATATTTTTCGCTCAGGCCCACCGACGCCACCAATTCCAGGGTGTTGGTCTTGGGATTGACCAGACGGATGGTGGCCCCTTTGAGATTCATAGCCCTGGTGATTTGCCGGACGACCTGGTCCAGCACCTCGTCCACCGCCAGGGTGGAGCCCAGGACCTTGCTGATTTCCTGGAAACTCTGGAGATACATTCTTTCTTTGGAAGACATCATAGACTGACCCTTTCTCTAAAGCTGAAGGTGAGAGTTCTTCCTGCCCAGTTTAAAGCCGCGGTGATTCCCTTGATCTTTTTCCTACCATCGAGACCGGGATTGTGCAACATCTTTTCCCCGAGAAAGGCCGCCGGGTGAACTAAAGATAAGGATTATTTGCGGGAGAGCAACGGGGGGTAACGGAAAACGGAAAACGGTATCAGAGCCATCCTGCCTTTTTATACCACGCGGCCGCGTCGGCCAGGCCGGTGGGCAGGTCCATGGCCGGTTTAAAACCGAGCTCCGCCTTGGCCCGTGCATTGCTGCAAAGCCATAACCTTTGCCGGATATCCCGCAGCTTGTCCAGGTTGAGCAGGGTAGGGGTGGGGCTGACCCGGGAGACCATGGAGCCTCCCGTTGCCGCCAGGCGCACCAGCCACCAGGGTATGTTTAAGGTCCGGAATCGCCTGCCTAAGGCCTTGCCGATACAGTCGCCGATGGTCCGCCAATCATGAAACCCCTCGCCGCAGATATAGTAGACCCGGCCGCGGCTCTTTTCCGAGGCCGCGGCCAGCAGGATGCCGGCCACCAGATCATGAACGTGCACCAGGCTCACTCTTTGGACGTCCCGGCCCGGAATCACGTGGAGGCCGAGGTTGATGCTCTTGATGAGAAGGAAGGTGTCCCGGTCCCGGGGGCCGTAGACCGCCGGGGGGCGGATGATGGTGGCGGGGCGTTGTTGGCTGAACTCCAGGACCGCCCTCTCGGCCCACAGCTTGGATTCACCGTACGCGGAAACGGGCCGGGGTTCCAGGTCCTCGGTGAGAGGCGCGCCGGAACTGGGCCCCGCGGCCGCCAGGCTGGAGATGAAGATGAATTCTTGGCCTTGCGGGCCGTGCTTCTCACAGGCCCGGAGCAGATTGCGAGTGGCCTCGAAGTTGGCCCGGAAATAACCGGCCCTGCTGGAGGCCCGGGTGGCTCCGGCCACGTGGAACACCCAATCGGCGTCGGAGACGGCCCGGGCCAGGGAATCGGGGTCCCGGAAGTCACCGTGGGCCAGGGTCGCGGGCAGGTCCTGGAGCCAGGCCAGGTTACTGCCGCGGCGCACCAGGCACTTGACCGCGATCCCCTCCGCCAGCAGCCGGTCCACCAGGTTGCTGCCGATGAAACCGCTGGCCCCGGTTACCAAGGCGCGCATGTTAAATACCCGTTTTTCGTTTTCCGTTTTCGGTTTTTCGTTAAAAGAATCTGTAATTTCGAGGAATTATCGATAATTTGCTTCATTTGCTAGTAAGGGAGGATTATCCTCTTGAGAAAAGGCCGGAATTTCGGCAGAGGCCGGTATCCAGGCCAATGACAGCCAAACCTGGGGGAGGCGGATAGAGGCCGTCGGCACGATATTTTGTATTGCCCGGGGGGCTTGGTCAGCGGCCGGCGCCGGCAGATGGCCCCGCCAAAGAGGGCCGTGTTCCTCTAGACCCTGGAATTCCAGCCGCACCTGCCGGGGGCCAAAGTAGTGGTAACCGCAGCCTAGGGCTTTTACCACCGCTTCCTTTGCCGACCATAACAGGGCCGCGGCTTCTTCCCGGTCCCCTCCGGTCAGGGGGAGAGCCGCTTGCCACTCCGCCGGGTTAAAGACCCGTTCATAAGGATAGGCCCCGGTGAATTCCTCGGGGGACGCAGCGTCTAATCCTATCCGGTTATCAGGAGTTCCCAAAACCGCGAACAATCGCCCCGCGCACCAACTGAAGGAAATGGGGGGACCGGGACGGCCGTCCACCAGGAGCCGGGGCTGGCCCAGGGAGGTTGTACCCAGGGTGAAGTTCTTAAACCTGCCGTCCAGGGATTGTTTCACTAGTAGACCCGCGAGGAATTCCTTTTCCCCTTGCAGATCAGGAACACCTTGCCCCCGTTCCCGCCGCGGCCAGAGCCGCGCCGGCATAGAAGCCAGATAAGTCCCCGGTCCCGAGTTCCAAGCTGCCGATTCACCACCAAAAGGCGTTAAATCGCAGGGGCGAACCTGGTGATCGCCCTGAACGCCCGGGGCGAACACCAGGTTCGCCCCTACAAAAGATTGTCGATTGCTCGCGCATTGGAATAAAGGGCCAAATTCCAAGTTATTAGACCTCATTCACACCTTGATGCGCCGAATCCACATTCCTGCGTCTTTCTTTACGCCTAGGCGTCTTTGCGTGAAATCTATCTTTTCCAAATACCCCGTTATTCGGAAAACCAGCGCATCCTAAGATCCTTCACCTGCATCAGGACTTGGCCGTCCGCGTCCAGGGCCTGGGCATCCCAGGTCATGCCTTTGCCGTCTTCGGTCCGCAGCCGGGCCTCCATAATAATTACCTCCTGTTCCCGGCATTGACGGCCCACGAGCAACTCCCCGATGCCCACCGGGATCACCGTGCGCTCATCCTCTTCGTTCCGCATCTTCAGGAAAAAACTGGTCATCTGCATCAGGCTTTCCAGGAGGTAAGGCGAATATTGGAAAGTGGAGGTCTGCACGTGGGTAAAATCCCGGGTGACCTTGAAAGTGCCGGAGCCCCGCACCACTCCGGGGCCGGAGCCGTCCAGATGACCCACTACCCGGTATCTGCCTTGCATATCGGTGTGCTTGCCATACCAGGCGAAGATTTCCTCGATTTCCGCGGGCCTGGAGTCCAGTTCCTCCAGGTTCACGGGAAACCCTGGAAGATCAACCCAGGATGGGGAGACTCCCGCCCCCAAAATCACCTGGGCCCGGTAATTGAGGGCTTTTTTCTCCAGCACCCGGCCCGTGGGCGACACCAGGGGGGTCTCCAAGGTGAGTTCGCACACCACCCTGCCGTCTTCCTGCCCCCGGCGCCGGCAGGTGATATAGGACATGATGGCCACCTCCGGCGGCACCTCGATGACCTCCGTAAACTGCGCGTCCCTGATTCCCTGCACCCGCAGGTAGGGGAAGACCAGGCGGGCGGCCTCCATAAAGGTCTCCAGGGCCATGATGGTGGAGACCAGGGGGTGTTTCAGGAATTTAAAGGGCTTGTGGTCCGCGATCCACGGGTCCTTTTCCTGGGAGAAGGTCCGGGTGGCCAGCACCGCGCCTTCCCGCAGCGAGAGCTGGGAGACCGCGTCGATCATGGGGAATTGTTCCGGAGAAAAGGCCAGGGTGCCCGCCGGCAGGTTTGGCGCAGCCGGAGCCGGGATTTTGGTATCCAGGCGCACCTGCTTGATCTCCGGCAGCCGGGACATGAACATAACCCAGACCTCCTCGGGCGTTCCCAGGAACAGTTCCCGGCAAAAGATCTCCTCCAGCTCCACCGGTTCAAAATAGCCCACCCCCATTCTTTCCAAAAAGAGGCGCACCTCTTCGTTTTCGGCCATGCCGCTGCCGCTGACGGGGGGCAGCATCAGGGCCTTGCACAGAATTTCCGGACGCTCCAGTCTAATCTTGCTCAGGAGCCCGGACATCATGCGGTTGGCCGCGGTATAGTTGGATTGGCCCCGGTTCCCCTGGATGGCGGCCGCGGAGGACAAGGCCACCAGGAACCGCAACCCGGAGGCTTGGGCCGCCTGGTACAGATTCCAGGCCCCCAGGAACTTGACGTCCAGGACCCGGGCGATTTCTTCCGGGGCCAGTTGAGGCAAAAGCCGGTCCCGCACGACACCGGCCCCGTGCACAATGCCGTCGATCTTGCCGTACTTATCGATAATCTCCTGGACCGCGGCCCGCACCCGCAGATGATTCGTCACGTCACAGGAGATATAGGAGACTTCAAGTCCCGAGGCCCGGAGGTCTTCCAGGGTCTTGAGGACTTCCCGGCTCTTAAACAGCCGGCCGATCTCCTCGGCCAACTTATCCTGGGAGATTTCCGGCTGCTGCTGCATGATCTGCCAGCGCAGGGCTTTTTCCGAAGGCTCAGACGCCAGGAGCAGTTTGACGGTCTCGGGACCCAGGTCGATGGGAGTGCGGCCGAGAATGACCACTTTGGGGTTGAAGGCCGCCAGGCTCTTGACCAGATGCGCCGTGATGCCGTAGCCCCCTCCGGAGAAGACCACCACGTCTTCGTGGTTCAGGGTCAAGGCGGGGGTATCGCCAACCGGCGGCAAGGCCACCTTCCCCTCCATGGTCAGCGCTTTTCCCTGGCGGTAGAGGGTCTCCACCAACGGCTGGCCCGGGTCCAGGGCCTGGCGCAAAACCGCGGCCAGGTCCGTATCCTGATCCAATTCCACGGTGCGGCACAACAACCCGGGGTTCTCCAGGCCCGCGCTCAAAAACAGCCCCAGGAGACCCTGGGCCAGCAGGCCGCACTCTCCGGTCTTGTCTGGAGCGAAGTTGAGGGCCAGGGTGAATTTCTTGCGGGGCGCATCGAGCAAGGCCTGAACCACGGCAAAGCAGCCCTGGAGCAGCCGGGGCAGGTCATCCATGCCCTTAAGCAGCGGCGCCAGGCTGTCGTCCAAGAGAAAGGCCACTCCGGCCAGGGAGTCGTCCTCCCGCAGCGCGGCCGCGAGCCTGCGGGCCTCTTCCGGCTGCCGCAGGTCGAACCCCCCGGAGTTGGTATTTAGAAAAGCCAGGGGCCGGGTCTTCACCCCCCATTCCTGGCGGAACTGTTCATCGGTCCGTTCCCGCCAAACCGAAGCATCCCCGGGGTAGAGGATGGCCACGGTGTCCGCGGCGGTCAGCTCCAGGGGGTGGGGGGCGAAATCCGCCAGGGGGACGGGGTGAAAGGTCAGGCGCTTGACCATCCCGCCCTCAAAGAGAGGAGTCTCCAGGGTCTCCATCTCCGTGGCGGCCGCGGGTTTGGCCCCTTCCCGAGCCGCGGCCGGTTCCCCACCCCGGGCCGCCACTTCCGCGATGCGGCTGGCCAACTCCCGGACGGTGCGGACATCCATAAAATCTTCCAACCTGATCTCAATCCCGAACCGGGTTTCGGCCGCGTCCATGATCACCGGCAGGCGGCTGGAGCGGATGGCCAGGTCGGTGCGCAGGTCCATATCCGGCTCGATTTCATCCCTCTCATACCCGGTGGCCTCCATGATGAGGCGAATCACTTCTTCCAGGTAGTCGGGGGCCCCCTCCGGCGGGGCCGCCGCGGGCGCGGCCGCGGGCGCGGCCGCCTGGGGTCCAGACGCCAGAAGATCGGCGGAGGCGCCCATGGTTGAGCCCAAAATATATTTCCGGACTTGCAGCCACTGATCCAGGCTTTCTTCGGAGAAATTGGGGTCGTGCTCCCGGCGCAGGGCCGACAGCAGGCCCGGTTTCAGGAAGCGTCCGAAGCTCTCCAGCACAAAGGCGTTGATCTCCCGCTGCACGATGCGCTCCACCGGGTCCTGGAGCGCGGCCGGAGCCAAACCTCCCGCGGCCGCTCCGGGCGCCTTCGCAGCCGGAGCGCGGCCCCCATGGACCGTGGGCAGGGAAATAAACTTAAGGGTCTTGGGCCCGGGCAGATGGCCCTCGGCAATGAGTTGCGCCGCGGCTGCCTTAAAGGTCTGGCTCTCCGCCTCCGCCAGACAGGTGGGAATGCACTGGGGCGATTCCAGGGTTTCGGTGATGAGATTGCTGAGAGCGTCTCCCGGCCCCACTTCCAGGAAGACCCGGATGCCGAAGTCGTTCCACAGGGTGCGGACGTTGCTGATCCATTGCACCGGGGACTCCAGGTGGGCCATGACTATTCTTTTGATTTCCGCCGGGTCCCCGGGGAAAGGCTCCTTGGTGGTGTTGGAAATCACCGGGATCTGGGGCGCGTGGAAGGGCAAAGGCGTGATGAAATTCAGCATTTCACCATGAATCACCCGCATGATGGGAGAATGGAAGGACATGCTCACCTTAAGCTGGGTGGCCCGGTAACCTTCGTCCTTGATTTCCTGCCGCAGCGCCTGGACGGTGGTGGTTTCCCCTCCGATCACTATCTGGTTGGGGGCGTTGTAGTTGGTAATAAAGACGTCATTGAGCGCCTTCACCTTCTTTTCCACCAACTCCAGGGGCATGTCGGTGGCGATCATGATGCCGGGGTCCAAATTAAGAAGGCAGGCCTTGTCCATGCAGATGGCCCGCTGGTTCACCAGGCGGAAGCCGTCTTCAAAGGAGAAAACCCCGGAGGTGGCCAACGCCGTGAGTTCCCCCAGGCTGTGGCCGGCCATGGCCGCGGGCTTGACGCCTAAGGAGAGGAGATGCTGCACCATGGAGTATTCCAGGGTGAAGGTGGCGGGCTGCTGCCACCGGGTCTTCTGAAGGTCCTCTTCCCGGTTGTTAAACATTAAATCCAACAGGTCGAAGTCGGCGATGGCCGCGGCCCGGTCCATATATTCCCGGATGATCGGGAATTTTTGATAGAGCTCATGCCCCATGCCCACGTATTGGGCCCCCTGGCCGGGAAATACCAGGGCCAGGGGCAGGGGGGCAGCGTTTTCCAGGCCCAGGAAAATGCCTTTGCGTCCCAGGACCCTAAGCGTCTTCTCCGGCAGGGGACCGTTGGGAGAGACGGGCTCCAACTCCTGAATCCGGCTTAAGGCCTCCCCTTCGGAGTCCGCGGCCACGGCCACCCGGTAGGCGTGTCCGTTCACCGTGGTCCGGCCGCAAATGACGCCGTCCGGCCCTTTCCCTTCCTCCCCCGATTCCCCGGCAGGCTGGATCTCCGGAGAAACCAGGACGATATCCTGCTGGTCCAGGGACTCCTCCAGGTGCATGACGTAGTTCGACCCGCCGAAGCCGAAGGAGTTCACCTGGAGCCGCCGGGGCCGCTCGTTGGCCGCGGGCCAGTCCAGCGGTTCGGTGGGCACCAGCAGCCCCGATTCCTCGATGCCCATTTCCGGGTCGGGGTTCCGGTAGTTGAGGGTGGGCGGGAAGACCCGGCTCTGCATGGCCATGACGCCCCGGATCAGGCTGTTGAGGCCGGAAGCCCCCAGGGTGTGGCCGATCTGGGATTTAAACGAGGATAACACCGTGCGGCCGTTGCCCTGGTAAAAGGACTGCAGGGCCTTGACCTCTTCCACGTCCCCCTGAAAGGTGGCGGTGGCGTGGCATTCCACCAGGTCCACCTCATCCGGACCATAGGGAATATCCTGAAAAGCGTTGCGAATGGCGATCTCCTGGGTATCCCGGGAAGACTCCACCAGGCCCAAATGGTTGTTGGACGCACCGGTGCCGGTGAGATAAGCATAAACCCGGGCGCCCCGGCGCCGGGCAGCAGACTCGGACTCGATAACGATCATGCCCCCGCCTTCCCCCAGCACCATGCCGTCCCGGGTGAGGTCGAAGGGACGGCTGGATTCCCAGGGGGGATACTCCCCCCCGGTGATGCCCGCCAACGCGCCCAGGGCCGAAAATTCCAGGAAGTGCATGGGGGTGAGGTTCTCTTCGCCGCCCCCGACGATGGCCGCGTCAATGATGCCGTTGCGGATCATCTGGATGGCGTTGAACAGCGCCACCAGGGAAGTGGCGCAGGCCGCGGACACCGCGAAGCTGGGGCCCATCAGCCCGTATTTGCCGGAAATATACCCGCCCGCGGTGCAGTTCAGCCGGCCCAACAGGGTGGTGTCGTCAATGGTCAGCCTGCCGGCCTTTACCTCCCGGGTGACGGCTTCCTTCATCTCCGGAGACAGCGGCATCACCCGCTGGATAGAGCTGAGGATGCTTTCCCAGGCACCCCCCACCACCAGGTCCGCCAGGGTCGCCGCGGCTTCCCCGGAGTTCTGGGAGATCAAGACGGCAATGCGCTCCCGGGGGATGTCCCCGGTGAGGATGCCCGACTCTTCGATGGCGTGGGTCGCCAGCCAGAGGGTAAGCTTGGTGGCCTGGGTCATGGTCCGGAAGTCCTGGGGGGGAATGCCCAAGTCTTTCCGGGTGATGTCCAGGTGATGGAAGGCCCCCACCTTGCAGTAAGTCTTTTCCGGCATCCGGGGCCGGGGATGATAATAGAGGGGATGGTCCCAGCGGTCCGGCGGCACCAGGGTGATGCCGCTCTTCAGGGCCAGGGCCGCGGCCCAGACCTCGGCCGGGGAGTTCCCCAGGGAATTTACCAAGCTCATGCCGGTGATGGCGATGCGCTCATGGCCGTTGGTCCGGTGCGCCGGGGGGCGGTGCGGCACCGCCGCCCCGGCTCTCGAAGCTTCCAGTTCCGGCCGGGTCAGAGCGAGCGGTCCCTCCGCCAGTTCCCGGTGCAGCTCCGCCACGGATTGGACCTGGGTGATGGCCCCGGCGCAGGCCCCGCTCATGAACTGGCCTTTATCCAGGCAACTGGCCTCGGGCAGCCGTGGGCCTTCGGGGCCCGCGGTGCCCCGGGCGGCGATGAGCAGGCTGCCCGCGGCCATGGTTTCAATTTCCTTCCGGAAAGAGGACTCGTCCTGGCGGCCTTCCTGAAAATCCCGTTCTAGGGCGGAGACCCGGTCCAGCATGGGGGTTTTCAGGGACCGGACCCGGAGGCCGGAACATTCGCCGCTCACCTCGGTGTCGCCGGGAGCGGCTTCCAGGATCAGCCGCTGGTAGAGGGGCGTCAAGGCCCCGCTGGCGACAATCTCCGAGGTGGCCAGGTAGGCCGTGCCCATCTGCAGGGCGTCGGCCCCCAGCATGGCGGCCATGAAGGCCGTCTCCCGGTGGTAGATGCCCCCGGCCAGGATCAGGTGGCGTCCTTCCAAGAGGTGCGGCTCTTTGTGTTTCAAGGCCAGGGCGATTTGCGCCAGGGTCAGGGTGGTGTGCTGGCCCACGTGGCCGCCGGCTTCATTGCCCTCCAGGATGAGATAGCGCACCCCCGCGGCGCAGGCCAGACGCAGCAAATCTTCGTTGGGCGCGATATAGATGACTTCGATCCCTTTGTCCCGGAGCACTGCGGCGAAGGCCGGCTCCCCCGCGGCGATCACCGCAAACCGGGGGCGTTGCTTAATTATCCAGGCCACCTGGCTGTCCCGGTGGGGGTTTTCCGCCAGGGCGATGACATTGACCGCGTAAGGCTTATCCCCCATGACCTCCGGCAGACTTTTGAGCTTCCGGTTTAAAACCTCATCATCCATGAGGCCCAGGGCCACGGTGGGCAGGCCCCCTGCCTCGGCCACAGAGAGCGCGAACTCCGGCACGTCGGTGATCCAGGACATGGCCCCCTGAATCAGGGGATACCTGATCCCCATTTCCCGGGCCACGGAGCTGTGCCCCAAAAGTTCCACCTTCTCCCGGGCCCGGGCGCAATGCCCGGCGATGTCGGCTAGAAAACCCTCCAGGGCCTCCCGGGTTCTGGAGCCGTAGCGGGCCACAAAATCCTGGGCAAAGGCCGCTTCCACTCCCAAGGGGATGAGCTCTTCCCGGTGAAACCGGCTCTCCTGGGGGGCAATGGCCGCTTTGGCCGCTTCCCGGGCAAAGGCCCGGCCCCGCTCCCGGGCGCTTCCGGTCAGACCGGAGGCCCCCAATTCCTGCAGCCGTTTGACCGCCAGAGAATTGCCCTTGTTGAAGACCCGGTAGGGCGCGTCCACGTTTAGGCCCACCAGTTGGGTGTGATCCGGCCGCAATTTGGCCAGCCCCTGGCGGGGGGCTTCCCCCATGCGGGCCAGGTCCGTGAGCCAATGGAGGCTCTCAAAAACGATGCCTTGAGCGCCGGTGGTGAGAAAGGCCGCGGCCGCCTCCGGCGTGGCCACGCCCCCCCAGATCACCAGGCCGGGCGCGGCCTCCCGGGGCCGCAGCCGGTCTTTAACCGTGGCATACAGGGTGAAGATCGATTCTTTGCCCACCAGCCCCGAGGCCTCGCAGCCCTTAAGGACCAGGTGGGGCAGGCCCGGATGCCGTTCCAGCGTTTCCAGAATGAAAGACGCGTCGCTGAGAATGGGAAACACTTCCACGGCCGGGGCCAGAGCCGTCAATTTACCGAGGGTCAGGTGCGGGGATTCCTCCAGCAGCAGGGGGTGAAACTCCACCCACAGGCCCTTGATGGCCAAAGATTCCAGCATCTCCGGCAGAGAGGGGTCGGCCAAGGCCTCCGGGGCCATCTGCAGATGGACTCCTTCCCCCCGGACTTCACCCTGCCGCAGCGCGGCGACCGCCGCCGCCGCAGGCAGGTGAGACAAATCGACGAGGGCAATAGTCCCCGTAACCCGGGCCGTCTCCGCCACGGCCGGGGAAAACTCCTGGAGCCGCCACACCGTGGCTAATAGCGAACGGATGCGTGCCAATCCCGTAACCTCTCTTTTTATACCGTTTTCGGTTTGCAGTTTTCGGTTTTCGGTAAAATAATTACCAATTATCAATGAGTTATTGATTAGACCGGAAACCGGACTTGACATTAATTGCTTAAATATTTTTTCCTAATTTATCTCGTAGCCGTATCGGGCAAAAGCGGGGCCCCAGCGCCCCCGCACCTTGTCCACCGCGGCCGGGTCCAGCGTATAGGTATTTTTCCGGTAATTCTTCTGGGATTCCAAGTAGGGGGCCACTCGCTCCCAAAATTTCTCAAACTCCGGCAGAGAGAGGCGGGAATAGATCTTTGCCAACTCCTCCTGGGGATTTTTTGCCAGCTCTTCATACCTTATTTCACAGAGGTTGCCCTCCGGGATTAACCTCCGGTCGCGTTCGAAGAGGGCATAAAGTTCTGTATACCAGGAGAGAACAATTTCGTCTACGGCCTCCGGGTCGGGAGTCTGGAGGTGGGAAAAACTGAAGCCCTGCGCCCACAAGTGTTTCATGGACAGGTAAACTTCATATGGGTGGCGATGGATATGAATGAACTTGGCATCCGGAAACAACTCCAGCAGGAGGCGCACCCGGCCCAGATGCGGCGGGGACTTGAAAACGATTCTCTTCCCTTTGGAAAAGGTGAGTTTCTCCACGAAGTGCAGAAAAGCGGCCTTCCACTTCTCCAAGGCCTCTTTCTCCAGGCTGAAAGGGTCCAGGGCCGCAAACCCGTTGTCCCCGGTGCCCGGGAACAGCACCCGCATATACGGGGACACGGTGGACAGCGCGGCCAGGGCGAATTCATCTTCATGGGGCGCTTTGGCCCCGATGGCCACGTTGTCCATGGGCCTCTTATCCGGGGAAAAGTAGTTGAAAATGGCCATGGCCCAGGGCTGGGTATAGACAAAATGGTGCGGGAACATGACCTGATAATAGGTGGGAGTGGTGAAGTTCTCGTCGCAACTGAGGAGGTTGTGCAGATGGGTGGTGCCGCTGCGCCAACAACCGATGATAAAGATGGGCGGGGCCACGACTTTCACGCCCTGGAACTTGCGGCTGTTGCAGCGGCGTTCGAAGCCGGCCAACACCGAATTGAGGCCGGCCATCGCGAACAAATAGAGTAGCCGGTCCCAATAGCGGAGCTCCACCTGGAAGCGGTTCCTCCACAGAATCCGCCAAAGCGTTTTCAGGTCCATGCCCGGGATTGATTGCCAGAACAGCTTCTTTACAGGAATCATATTCTCTCTCTGCGCCCTCTGCGCCTCTGCGGTTAACAATGCTTTCAGCTTTCAGCGATCAGCTTTCAGCTTTAATAAAACCAAAGTCAAAAGCAACGCCAGATACCTATTTGAGAATAATTTAGCTCCAACCTGCTGGTATTTCTTTTTAAGCTGATAGCTGATAGCTGACAACTGACAGCTATTTTACCGCAGAGAGGCAGAGAGCGCGGAGTCCATGGTTTAGATCTCCAAATCCTTGCGGTACACCCTAAACCTTTTATTCACCTTGGCGCCGCCGTCCAGGTACCACTGGTTTATCAGGTCGTTGTCCTCCAGGTTCCAGCCTAATTCAATATACTTATATCTCTTATATTTTTCATTTTCCATCAACATCTTATAGAGGTAATCGAAGGCCACCAGGGGCAGCCCCTGTTGCTGGTACTTTCTCCGGATGCCGAAGATCAACCCCCGCCAGCCCACGATCTCCCGCCGGTAAAGAAGAAATTTCAGCCACCCCAGGATGCCGATTTTGCCGTTGAACCGTTTCAACAGGGGATTGATATCGTCGATGACCATGCCCACGCCCACCGGCTCCTCGCCGTCCAGCAGGAAGAAACAGACATCCGGGTTCAAGATGCGCCCCAGGTTCCGGCCCATCTCCTCCAACTCGGCGTCGGTCATGGGCACAAACCCCCAGTTGTCGAACCAGGCTTCGTGATAGATCTCTTTCACGTGCTTCAATTCTTCCTCAAAATCCTCCAGGCGCATGGGCCGCATCTTGATGTCGGTCTTGCCGATGATGCGCCGGGCCAGCCGATGCACCCAGGAGGGCGGCTGCCAGTTGCGGTCCACCAGGAAGGCCAGCAGGTCTTTTTCCTTCCTGAAGCCCTGGGATTCCACCAACCCGGGATAATAAGGGGGATTGTAGGTCATCATGAACACCGGGGCCTGGTCAAAACCTTCCACCAGCATGCCGCCCTCGTAATTGGTGGAAGGATTCAAGGGACCCCGGAGGAATCTCATGCCCTGGCCCTTGACCCATTCCTCGGCCGCGGTGAACAGCGCAGTAGCGATTTCCGGGTCATCGACGCACTCAAAGAAGCCCCAGATGCCCATGCGTTCATCGTGAAAGCGGTTATAATTCTGATCGACGATGGCGGCGATGCGGCCCACTGTCTCTCCGCCTCTTTGGGCCAAAAAGAGCCGGCGCTGGGCGAATTTCCAGAAAGGATGGGCCTGGGGGTCAAGGAGCCGCGCCACCTCCTTTTTCAGAGGGGGAACCCATAACGGGTCCCGGGCGTATATCTTCCATGGCAGCTCCACAAAGGCCTTCATCTGCCAGGGCTGCTCCACGGGGATGACTTGTGTCTGTTCCATTGCCACCTTTTAACGGAAAACGGAAAACGGTTATTGATAGAGGTGCTGGTAATCCTTCCTGGTCTTGAGCATGATTTCCCGGAGAGAATACATATCTTCCCCGATGGCCAAAATTATCAAATACTTAATAATCCGGGAGGGATTGCGGCGATAGACTCCCAAAAGTTGCCGCCAGTATTGCCTCCGGTAGGGGGCCAACACCCCCCGGCGCCAACAGAGGCGCAGCAAGGCCAGCAGTCCGTAAACCTGGTCAATCAGGGGTGGCTTCGCGGGAGGAGGGCCTTTGGGCAGCGGCTTGCCCCGGCTTGCAGCCATGGCCGCCCGGGTCGGCCTCATCCTGAGAATGTGCTCGTAGGCCCGTTGCAGGAAATTTCGGGGTTCATAGAGATGCTCCCAGAGGTGAAAAAATTCACCCATGACCTCCGCCTCCGGCCTGGTGGGCACATAACTGAGGGCCTTATCCGCCAGTTCGCTCTCGAAGCGCTCCTTCCGCAGGCGTCCTTCCAACTCCAGGCGCTGCCAGAGTTTGGTGCTGGGCAGCGGCACCAGGAAATTGAGCATCACCAGGGGGATGGAGGTTTCCTCCACGAAGTCCCGGATGCGCTCCCCGGTCCCCGTTTTCTCTCCGTCCAAACCGATGATGAAGCTGCACATCACTCCCAGGCCGTTGGCGGAGATGTTATTGATGTTCTCCACCAGCGAATGCTTGAGATTCTGATATTTATGGGCCGCGGCCAGGGCTTCCTCTTCGGGCGTTTCCACGCCGATGAAGACGGTGCCGAAGTTGGCCGCGGTCAAAAGATCGATCATCTCCCGGTCCCGGCCCAGGTCCACCGAGGTTTGTCCCCAGAAAGAAAAAGGAAAGCCGCGCTCCTGCAGCCAGGGGATCATACAGTTTAGCAATTCCAGGGCATGCTCCCGATCACCGATAAAGTTGTCATCGCAGATGAAGATTTCTCCCCGCCAGCCCAGGCGGTAAAGGGTCTCCAATTCCGCCAGGAACTGGGAGCAGGATTTTAATCGGGTTTTGCGTCCGAAGAGGCTGGAAACATTGCAAAATTCACAGGCATAAGGACACCCCCGGGAAGTCTGGATGCCGAGAGTGTCATAATCCTGCAATTTGAGGAGGTCAAAGCGGGGAATGGGCGAAGTGGAGAGGTCGGGCTTCTCGCCCTGATAATGGACCAATCCCCGGCGATCTTCCCGCAGTGCTTCCAGGAAGATGGGCAGGGTGTTTTCCATTTCCCCTTTGACCACAAAATCGCAACCCGTGGCCAGGACTTCGTCCGGGTCCGAACTGGGATAGGGACCGCCCGCCACCACAATCTTCCCCCGCTCTTTCGCCTCTTTGACCAGGGCTGCCAAAGTCAGGCGATGGACCACCATTCCGGAAATCATCACCATCTCGGCCCAATCCCAGTCCGCGGGGGTCAGATGTTCTATTTCCAGATCCACCAACCGCAATTCCCAATCCGGAGGGAGCAGGGCCGCCACCGTAATCAGACCCAAAGGCGGGTAGAGGGCCTTCTTGCCGCTGAGCCGGCATAATTCAGGCAATTTCCAGTATGACAACGGGGCTTCCGGTTGGACCAACAGGACCTTCATGTTTATCCCATCTTAGTTTGAAGTATGCCGATGGCAGCGGCTGCTGATGCCCTGCACCTTCTCCAGTCATATATGATAACAAAAAGATGCAAAAAAACCCAACTCTACCGGGTCTGGGAAAAAAACCGGCTTTTCATCGGCCTTTTATACCCTCCCAATTTCTAAAAAAATAAATCGTGGGGCAGGCGTCCCGCCCGCCGTCATTCTCTGTTCCCCCAAAAAAAAAAAGAGCCTCACGCAAAGACGCAAAGGCGCAAAGCAAGACGCAAATATTTAGTTTCGCAGAGGGCTCAATCAGGAACTCGGAACTCGGAACTCTCAGTAGGCGCCGTCTCCCCAAAGCATCTCGGGAATGGTGAGGACCAGGATCTTCAAGTCCAGCCACAAAGACCAATGGTCGATATAATAAATATCCAGTTGCATCCATTGCTCGAAAGACAGGCTGGAACGGCCTTGAATCTGCCACATGCAGGTGATTCCGGGTTTGACGCTGAAGCGGCGGCGGTGCCAATCCTGGTTAAAACCCTTATAGTCCCTGACCGGCAACGGCCTCGGCCCCACCAGGCTCATCTCCCCTCTGAGGACGTTGAACAATTGGGGCAGCTCATCCAGGCTGGTCTTGCGCAGGAAGTGGCCGATCAGGGTGACCCGGGGATCTCTTTTGATCTTGAACACCGGGCCGTCGGCCTCGTTGAATTTTTCCAATTCCGCCTGCCGCTGCTCCGCGTCCGCCACCATGGTGCGGAACTTAAAGAGACGAAAGACCCGCTTGTTGATCCCCATGCGCTCCTGGACAAAAAACACCGGCCGCCCGGAGGTGGCCAGGATCAGCAGGGAGATGGTCAACAGGACGGGAGAGAAGATCCCGATCAACAGCAGGGACCCCATAAAATCAAAGACCCGCTTCACCATGATGGGCCAGCCCCCCATGGCCCCGGTGTAAATGGTAATCAAGACATTTTCCTGAAATTCCTCCACCACCGATCGGGCCAGATTCATATTGGTGAGCAGATAAAAGCTGTCTGAAATGAACCGTACCACCACTCCCTGCTTGACGCAAAAATCAACGATATCCATGGCCTCATGATAGAAAGTGTTCAGCGGCAGATCGATGACCACTTCATCAATCACGTTCCGGCGGAGGAAGGCGGGGAAATTTTGAAAGCCGGCCACCAGCTTATACCCGGAATTCTTGAACTCGACGCCACCGGCCCATTCATTATCCACGAAGCCCACGACCCGGTACCCCAACTCGGGCTGGCTCTCAATATCCTTGGCGAATTGCACGGCCCGGGAATTGGTGCCGACAATAAGAATGTTGTTGATATTAATTCCCCGGAGCCTGAGCGGCGTGATAATAAACCGCACTATCATGCGGCTCGCACAGATTAAAATACAGGTAGATAACCAGAATACCACCAGAAATGTCGGAGTTATTAAAGACACCTTAAAGATTGCGGAATAGATCAACAACAGCATAGTGCCGATGGAAACTGAATAGAAGATTTCGGCAGACTCTGTTTTCCAGGGAACGATACGTTTACTGTAATATGCGCCATGCAACGATAAGTTGATATGCCAAATAATCATAAACAGCAAAAAGATAATAAAGTTTATCAATCTTAAGCGGATGTAAAAAAATTGCGAAAGAGGCACACCGTCAACTTCGCTGACGACAAACGAGGCAGCCAATACAAAACAAAAGATCATAACCATCTGATCGGCTGCGACTTTGACAAAATAGACTAGATTATTTTGAAATTTTCCCATAGCACCTGTTTTGATTTACGGATATTTCTTCCACAGTCCCGGAGATGATTTGATTTACCATGGATAATCAAGAACCGCGACCGTTTTTTCATACCAAAAACTGCCCTAAATTTCCAACAAATTTCCAGTGGGATTTGGAGAGGAGTGGCCAGTGGTCAGTGGCCAGTGGTCAGTGCCAGCAAAAACCAGGGTATGCAGCGGACTTACCCCCTCTCCCCCCGCCCGGATAACACCCTTACTGCCCTGCCGCTAAATGGCGGGGGGAGAGGGCCGGGGTAAGGGCTAGGGTGAGAGGGGGGCTTTTCAGGTTTTCCGAATCTTCTAGACTCAATCCGCGGCGCACTTATCCGGCTGCTGGGCCACGGACCCCGGTCCGGCCAGGGGCCTGAACATCTGTTTGCCCGCGCCGCAGCAAGGGCATTTCCAGTCCTCCGGCAGATCTTCAAACCTGGTCCCCGGCGGAATCTTTCCCTTCTTATCGCCCCTGGCGGGGTCGTAGATATAACCGCAGTTGCTCATCTGGCATTGCCACATCTCTTCGGGCCTGGACATGTTTCCTGCCTCTCTCTACCGGAATTTTGTTGATACAAAGAATTGGCGAGAATTATTATGCTCCAATGATAAGCAGTGTAAATTTTGACGCAAGCGGGGGCCTGTTTTTTTTTCCGGAGATGATCCCTGCAGCCGGGAAAACCGTGGTCTTCTCGCCGGGCGTGGAGATGAACCGCGCCCTTTTGCCTTTCTCAGAAGGGGGTCTCAGTTTTAAAATTTTTACATTTTTTAGTATTAATATTTAAGCTATCCGGTCATTATGCCGATAAATTGACACGTTGATCTAAATTGAAGGCTCAGGACAGCCGTGCCCGTCCCGCGAGGCGCGGGCAAACCTGATTAAAAAATGAAAAAACCCGGGCAGTATCACCCGAAACCTCGCTTAAGCGAAAATTTTCACAATTTTTCCTTGTCCCCCAATTTCCTGGGAATGCCCACCCATATCTTTGCCCCTGCGAGTCTGCCGCGACTAAATAAATCCTCAAATGAGGCCTATAATGAATGATGAGCTCAAAAGCAGGGAGCAGCTCCTGGAAACGGTGAAGGAGTTGCGCCAACAGTTGCTCGAAATGGAGCGGAAGAAAAAATGCCAAAGGATCATGGCCGAAACGCTGCTGTCGGAGAAAGTCCTCTCCGAAGCGGTGCTGGAGACCATGCCGGGTATCTTTTATCTCGTCAACGACCAAGGGAAGATGATCCGCTGGAATGAAGCCCTGGAGCATACCACCCAATATTCCACCGAAGAAATCACCCGCATGCACGCCTGGGATTTCGTGGACAAAGAACAGCAAAGGGTGCAGGACGTTATGCAGCAGGTATTCGCTCACGGCAAGGCCACCATGGAAGTGGAACTGATCGCCAAAAACCACAACAAAATCCCCTATCTGGTCACCGGCAGCGGGGTTTCCGTTGACGGCCATGATTACATGGTGGGCCTGGGCATCGACATCACCGAGCGGCGGCGCCTGGAGGAAGCGTTCCGGGATCTTTTCTACCATGCTCCCATCGGCATTTTTATCATTCAAAACCGCAGATTTAAGCTGGTAAACCCCGGGTTCCAAAAAATCACCGGCTACGACGAAAACGAATTGGTGGGCAAGGATTGCTTAATTCTGGCCACGGAAGAGTCCAAGGATCGGATCAGGCGCAACGCGGTGGAGATGCTGAAAGGCAAGACCGCTTCTCCCTACGAATATCAGTTCGTGAACAAAGAGGGGGAAACCAGGTGGGCCATGGAGTCGGTGACCACCACCACTTACCGCGGCAAGACCGCCGCCATCGGCTATTTCATGGATATTACGGAACGCAAGCGCCTGGAAGCCCAGTTGACCCGGGCCCAAAGAATGGAGGCCGTCGGCATTTTGGCCGGGGGCATCGCCCACGATTTCAATAACCTGCTCACCGCCATCATGGGGTATGGCGAACTCATGAAAATGGATCTGGAGAAGAATGATCCCCATTACCATTATACCGAAGAGATTTTGAAGACCGCCACCCGGGGCTCCACTCTCACCCACCAGTTACTGGCCTTCAGCCGCAAGCAGATTCTCCAGCCCTCTGTTCTCAGCATCAATACCCTGGTCAGCAACATGGAAAGACTGCTGCGCCGCCTCATTGGCGAAGATATTGATTTGATCACCAATATTGACGGGGATCTGGGTGCGGTTAAAGCCGATAAAGGCCAGATCGAACAGATCATCATGAACCTGGCGGTCAACGCCCGGGACGCCATGCCCCTTGGAGGCAAACTCACCCTGGAGACCGCCAACGCCTTTCTGGACGAGGCCTATGGCCGGAGCCACCTGGAAGTGAAGCCCGGCCCTTACGTTATGCTGGCGGTAAGTGACAACGGCGAAGGTATGGATGCGGCCACCCAGGCCCATATTTTCGAGCCTTTTTTCACCACCAAAACCATGGGGCAGGGGACCGGCTTGGGGCTGGCCACCGTCTACGGCATAGTGAGACAAAGCGGCGGCCATATTTGGGTTTACAGCGAGCCCGGCCAGGGCACCACCTTCAAGATCTATCTGCCCCGGGTGGAAGAGGCCCTCAGCCCCACCGAGTCGAAGACCGGCGCGGTCACCGAGCTCAAAGGCAAGGAAACCATTTTGGTGGTGGAAGACGATAGGACCTTGCGTGAAGTCATTTCCCAGGGTTTGAAGAAATTCGGCTATGGAGTCTTGCTCGCCGCCAATGGGGGCGAGGCCCTGTTGATTTGCGAAAAACGGCAAGAGCCCATTGATCTGCTGCTCACCGACGTGGTCCTGCCCCAGATGGGGGGCCGGGAACTGGCCGAACGTCTGACCGCTGCCATTCCCGGCCTGAAAGTGCTTTATATGTCCGGTTATACCGAAAACGCCATCGTTAACAACGGGATTCTCAAAGAAGACGTGGGGTTCCTGCAAAAGCCCTTCAAAGTCAACGTCATGGTGCAAAAAATCCGAGAAGTCCTCAAACCCCGGGACGAGTAAAGACAGTAATCAGTAATAAGTAATCTCAGATCATTTTACTGAAAACTGAAAACTGTAAACTGAAAACTGTCTTTAATCTGAGGAATTCGCGACGGGACTGCTTCATTTCCAGAAGGACCTATGGGGGGCGACCAGTTCGCCTTCCAGTTCCGGAAAGGGGCCCGCCACCAGGATGGGCTTTTGCCCCGCCTTGAAGACCGTGCGACACGGCAGGCTCATCGTGGGGTTGTTCTTGTTGGCGCCGGTCAGTTTTTTCAATGTGGTTTCCTCAACGCCATAGACCAGGTTTCCGATGTTGGCCCAATAGATGTTTCCGGCGCACATGACGCACGGTTCGAACGTCGTCACCAGGGTACATCCCCACAAGTAATCGGGGTTGTACTGCGCAAACGCCCGCCGTGAGAGCTCTGTTTCGGCATGCGCGATCGAACTCAGGTTTCCCTGTTTCATCAGCACCCTCTCGCCATCCGGCGCCACAAGCACTGCACCAAAGGGGTGGTGGCCAAATTTCGCCGTTTCCTTGGCGACCTCATTGGCCGTCCTCAGATGTTTCAATATCTGCTGATAATTGAGGGGAAGACCCTTCTGGTCCGAAGAGGGTTTCCAGTCCCCGGATTCCGTCTTTTCCACGGCAAGCACCCAACACGCCGACAGAGAGACCGCCGTCGCGAAAAGGACCGCTCCGATCGTTGCCGTAGCCTTGAAAAAATTACGTCTTGACTTTTGCATGTTAACCGAGATTATGCGGCAGCCTTGGCCCCGCGGTTAAAAACGGTTTTGGGAACCCATTTCCCCAAGTATAAACCCAGGAAGTCCCCTTTTTTGTGCCCCAATTTTCTCTCGGCAGTGATGATGGCACAAATTTCCATGAATTTGTCAACTAATCGGCTGGATAGGTCAGTGAAACACAAATGATCAGTAATCAGTGAAAAACAAGACGCCGGGCACTGTACAAGAAGGTTGCTTGCCTCCTCTTTCAGAGTATAATGATCTCATACTGATTAGCCATCAAAAGAGATATTTTTTCGTAGGGTCGAACCTTGTGTTCGCCTTGGAGCAATGGGGCGAACACCAGGTTCGCCCCTACGATTAATACCTTTTTGACTGCAACTTGGTATCAGTCCGGCGAGCAGCCGGGCATCGGAATCGGAGGAGACCATGCTGAAAAGAACCCTTCTGGCCATCGCGGCCGTGTTTGTCGCCTGGAGTGTCTTGGACTTCGTCATCCACGGAGTATTCCTGAAGTCCGCGTATGAAGCCACGGCGCAGCTCTGGAGGCCCATGGCGGAGATGAAGATGGGTTTGCTGCGGGTGGTGACGTTTATTGCTGCAATCTCTTTCGTGTTGATTTATGCCTGGCTCATCAACAGGAAAAGCGTCTCCCGGGGACTCCTATACGGCTTGCTGTATGGGCTGGGAACCGGGGTTCCCATGGCCTACGGCAGTTACGCGGTCATGCCCATCACCTATCAGATCGCCCTGGTCTGGTTTCTCGGCCAACTGGCCGAATGCGCCCTGGCCGGCCTCCTCGTCGGCGCGATTATCAAGGAATGAGAAGAGACAAAAGAGTAACCACAAAGACACGAAGAACACCAAGAATCACCAAGGAATAATAAAGCCTTGGCGCTGAAGCGCCAAAGCTTTAATTTTTACTTAAGTGAATCTTGGTGATCTTTGTGCCTTTGTGGTTACTCTTTTCCTTCAGAATTCATACCGCGCGGCAATGGGAATGCGCCGGCCCATGCCGAAGGCCTTGGAGGTGATCTTCAGGCCCGGCGCAGCCTGGCGGCGCTTGTATTCGCTGCGGTCGATGGCCCGGATCACCCACCTCACCGTATCCGGCTCAAAGCCTAAGCGGGTGATGTCTTTAAAGGAATACCCTTCCGTCAGATAATAGTTCATGATCTGATCCAGGATCTCGTAAGGCGGCAGGGTGTCCTGGTCCTTCTGGTCGGGCCGCAGTTCCGCGGACGGGGGCTTGGTGATGATCTCTTCAGGGATCAGGACCCGCTCCCGGTTCAGGTACCGGGCCAGTTGATAGACCATGGTCTTGGGCACGTCCGCGAGCACGCTTAAACCCCCGCTCATATCCCCGTACAGGGTGCAGTAGCCCACGGCCATTTCGCTTTTATTACCGGTGGAGAGCACCAGGTACCCGAATTCGTTGGATAGGGCCATCAGCAGGTTCCCCCGGATGCGGGCCTGGACGTTCTCCAGGGCCACGCCGATCTTCTCCACGTCCAGGTGCTTTTTTAGCGACCGGAGATAGGCCCGGTAGATGGGGGTAATGGGAATTTCTTTGACCCGGACCCCCAAACTTTTCGCCAGTTTGCGGGAATCCCGGATGCTGCCCCGGGAGGAATACGGCGAGGGCATGAGCACTCCCAGGACGTTGTCCGGCCCCAAGGCCTGTTGGGCCAGGCAGCAGGTGACCGCGGAGTCCACCCCTCCGGAGAGGCCCACCACGGCCTGGGAAAAGCCGCATTTGCGCAAGTAATCCCCCAGGCCCAGAACCAGGGCCTCGTGGACGCTGGCGATCTCTTCCTGGGGTTGATAAAGGCCAGGTCTACCGGGAGCGGCCGTCTCCAGGGTAAGCACTGCCTCCTTAAAGGCCGGGGCCACCGCCACCGCCTCCCCCCGGTGGTCCAGGGCCTTGCTGCGGCCGTCAAAGATCAGCTCGTCGTTTCCCCCCACCTGGTTGACATAAATAAAGGGCAGGCCGAACCTTTGGGCGTGGTTGCGAAAGAGGCGGAACCTGGTCCCTTCTTTGCCCACCTGAAAGGGGGACGCGGAGATGTTGATGAGGATGGTGGCCCCTTTTTTGGCCAGGGTCTGGATGGGATCCCAGGGGTAAAGCCGCCGGGCCCACAATTCCGGCTCGTACCAGGCGTCTTCACAGATGGAGATGCCCAGGGTTTCTCCACGGAAGGGGAATACCTCCAACCGGGCTGCGGGATCGAAGTGACGGGTTTCATCGAAGACATCATAGGTGGGCAGCAGGGATTTGTTCTGGCGGCCCAGGATCTCCCCGCCCTGAATCAGGAGCGCGCAATTGTGCAGCCCTTTGCCCGTATCCAACCCGGTGGGCATGGCCGCGCCCACCAGGACCCCGGTCCGGGGATGGCTCCGGGAGACTGCCAGCAGTTTATCCACCGCGGCCCGGGTGGCTTCGAGCAACGCCGGCTGCTCCAGCAGGTCCCGGGGGGGATAACCCACCAGGAAGAGTTCGGAGAAGATGATGAGGTCGGTTTCCGCCCCGTGGTTCTCAAGAGTGTCGGTGACTTTCCTCAGGTTTCCGGAAATATCCCCCACAATGGGATTGAGTTGGGCCAGGGTGATTTTCATAAGGACGTGCCGGGGGAGAAATTAAAAATCGGATTTTATATCAAGCCATTAAAGAACTATACCCAATAGCCTCAAGCCGCGTCAACGTGAATCTGCCCGGCTGACCTTTCCCCCTAAATCAATATCAGGGATTTCATTACCTAAAAATCAGGCCCAGCCCGATTGCGTTATTAACCTATTCCACCTAATTTTCAGGATAACCTCGAATAAAGTTTAATAAATCGTCATTAAATCCAAATCTGCGAGGAGGATACCGGGATGTTGTGAATGGGTTGACCGCTAGATGTTACCGCGGGAACTATCGGCTCCAGAGGCCGCGGAGGCGCTCCGCGTCCAGTGGCCGGAGGGGAGCAGTGTCACTATCAATCCTCAAAAAAAGGCCATAGGAAAGGCCGCCACTTTTTGTGGATACCGTTTAAGGGGATGAGGATGAAACTAATAAAATTTCTTTTAATCCTGCTGGCCGCGGCCATGGCTTTGATTCCGCTAACTACCCAGGCCGCGAAGAAAAACCCGCTGGCCGGCAAGGAACTCCAACCTGCGGCCAAGGCCCTGGAAACCGAGTTTCCTTTCTGGAACGGGATGGTGACCTTTGCCTTCGATGACGGCCACCGGGGCATTTACGACAACGCCCTGCCCATTTTTCTCAAGTATGGGGTGGTGGCTACCCTTAGTCCCATTGTCGGCGCCATTGAGAACGGCGAAGACTGGGCGGTCACCTGGGAGCAGCTCCAGGAATTCGACGAGGCCGGCTGGGAGATCGGCAGCCACACCATGACCCATCCCGACTTGACCAAACTGTCCGATAAGGAAGTGGATTATGAACTGGGAATGTCCAAGAAAATATTGGCCGACCATGATTTAACCGCCAAGACCGTGGTCTTCCCTTATTCCAGCTTCGATGCCCGGGTGCTGGATTACGCCACGCGTTATTACGAGAACAGCCGGGGCTATACGTCCAAGGAATTGAACGGCATCGACTGCGACCGCTACGCCATTCTCTCGCGCGAAGTGACCGCGGCCACGCAGCCGGATGAGGTCATTTCCTGGATCGAGGAAGCGGTGGAAACGCAGAAGTGGCTGGTGCTGCTGCTGCATGACGTCGTCCCCGGCACACCAAAGGATTACCAATACAACGCCGGGGATCTGGAGAAAATTATCGCCTTTGTCGCCGACAATAATATCCTGGCGCCCACCGTGGATCAGGCCATGGCCCTGCGGCAAGCCGCTTTGGGCGCCAACCTGATTAAGAATCCCAAGTTGGAGAATCTGGACAAGTCAGACTGGGCCCTCAATTGGACCCGCAATAATCCGGACCAGGTGCTGGTGGAAAAGGCGAGGGTTAAGAGGCTGTTCTCCAGCAAGAATCATCTAAAAATTACGGCTAGTCCGGAACAGAACACGGCCTGCCCGTCTCTGATTAAGTTGAAGGATAATGAGCGCCCCTATCTCCTATCATTTTTCGCGGAAGTGGCCACCGAGGGCAAAAACGGCGGCATCGGCGTCTGCGTGGATGAGTTCGATGCCAGGGGCAACTGGCTCAATTACCAATGGCTCGGCGGGTTCTATTGGCACAATTTCGGCATGCCCGCCTTCATCTACCAACCGTCTTCTCCCGAGGTGGCCCAGGTCATGATCCTGATTAATTCCGACGCCAAGGCCAGGGTGGACTTCCGGGGGGACAACTTCTTTTTCGGCATCCTTAAAAAATAGCAATGGACCGGGGGGAGCAGCTTTTTTCCCGCAGACTGCTCCCTTTCGCTTTTCTCCAACCTTCCCCGGATAAAGAGGATTCTTTGACCGAGCAGCCCGCACTGTGAAAAAAATTAAAAATATGTTTGACAATGAGCTATCGTGCATTATTAAATTAAAAAATATGCGGAAAACCAGTAGTTACTATCTTCTTCCCTTACTTTTTTAGGTTAAACAAAACTATGATTAAGGGATCTCACGCACCACGCGGTGCATGATTCAACCAAATCCCAACCAGAAGGAGAACACCGATGAAGAAGGCAGTGCTGTTGCTCATGGCGGTATTGCTGTTAACCACCACCTGTTGGGCCCAGGCCCCCAAGGGCAAGGAAGTGACCATGACCGGGATGATGAGCTGCACCTTCTGCAACCTCCCCGGGGGGGCGAAGTGCACCAAGGAATGCTGCCAGAGCTGCGTGAAAGCCGGCGATCCGGTCCTCTTCACCGATGCAAAGGGCGGCAACTACATTCTCCTGTCCGGGGAGCAGATGAAACCCTTGATGACCCCCGAAAGAATGGAAATGCTGCAAAGCAAGGTCACGGTCACCGGCATGGTGGTCAAACGGGACGGCCTCCAGGCCATCTATGTCAAAAAGATGGAGCAGGCGAAGTAATAGTTGCCAGAAGTTCCGTAAGAAATACCGGAAAACTGGACAGGCTAAAGCTGCATGCTTATGTTGAGATGCAACTTAATAACCCCTCTTTTCTCCTGCCGCTGCCAACGGCCGCGGCGGGAGAAGGGAAGGGCGGGCAAATTTTAGGGGGCGAGTAATCCCGGACTCCTGGCGGGATCCTGCGGCGAGGATGCTTGTCACCCGGGGAAGGGTTCCTCCATGAGCCACCGTCTGTTGGTCTGCGTCATCATTATATCTATCTGGCTGGCGTCCTTGTGCGGCCCGGCCGCGTTTTCCCTGGCCGGTCCGGAGCAGAATCGCGCCTCCGGTCCCTCCCGGGAAAAACTCATGGATTGGGACACCGCCCTCCTCTCGGCCCGGATCTTCATGGGCCGCCTGCCCGAAGCCATGCCCGGCAGCGAGAACGACACCCCGGAGCGCATTGCCCTGGGCAAGAGGCTCTACTTTGAGCGCGGCATCTCCCTGTACAAGAATAAATCCTGTAATGATTGCCATTTTCTCAACCGGGGCCAGGCCGGCGCGGATTATACCCCCACTTCCAAGGGGGCCACGGGCGTCTTCGGCAAGCGCAACAGCCCCACGGTCATCAATGCCGGGTTTCAGTCCATGCAGTTCTGGGACGGACGCGCCCCTGACCTGGCCGCCCAAGCCAAGGGGCCTATCCTTAACCCCGTGGAAATGGCCCTGCGGACGCCGGAAGAAGTCCTGGCGGTGCTGCGACAAACCAAGGGGTATCCCGAAGCCTTTCGCCGCGCCTTTCCCGGCGACGCCGATCCCTTCACTTATGATAATTTGGCCGAAGCCATCGCCGCGTTCGAGCGCACCCTCGTTGCTCCCGGGCGTTTCGACCGGTTCCTGGACGGCCAACAAGACGCTCTGAGCGCGCAGGAGAAGCGCGGAATCACCAAGTTCATCCAATACCGCTGCGTCGAATGCCATTCCTGGGCCACGGTGGGGGGCCGCCTCTACCACAAGCTCGGCAAACACCATCCCTATAAAAATACTGATGACGTCGGCCGCTACGAAGTCACCAAGAAGGAAGAGGACCGCTACGTCTTCAAAGTTCCCATGCTGCGCAACGTCACCCGCACCGCGCCTTACTTTCACGACGGCCAGGTGGCCACCCTCAAAGAAGCCGTGCGCCTTATGGGCCGGCTGCAACTCGACCTGCGCCTGACTTCCCGGGATATCTCCGACCTCATCGCCTTCCTCCACACCCTGGAAGGCAACCCCCCGCGGGTGGAGGAGCCGTGAGGCTTGACGTTTCCTCCCCACGCTTGGCTTTTCCCCTTGGATTGTGGTATCTTTATCGCCAAAACAAGCCGTAAATCGCCAGTTACCAAAGCCATTCCGGGTTATACATGAAGCTTTTCACTGCCGCAGAAATGCGGGAACTGGACCGCAAAGCCATCGAAGAAGTGGGCATCCCCTCCCTGGTGCTCATGGAGAACGCCGGGCGCACCACCTACCAGATTCTCCGCCGGGAATTCCCCGACCCCTCTCCGGTGGCGGTTATTGCCGGACGCGGCAACAACGGCGGCGACGGCTCCGTGGTGGCCCGCTACCTGGCCCAGGCCGGTATCCCGGTGACTATTTTTTTGATTGCCGACCGGAACCAGGTCAAGGGCGACGCCCTGGTCAATCTGGAAATCGCCGCCCGCATGGGGCTGGAAATCGTAGAGGTCCGGGAGGAGGGGGACTTAAACCCCCTGGCCCACCGCCTGCCCCGCTCCGGCCTGATAGTGGACGCGCTTTTGGGCACCGGCCTGAACAGCGAGGTCCGGGGCCTGATGCGCCTGGTGATTGACGAAATCAACCGGATGCGCCCGCCGGTCCTGGCCGTGGACATTCCCTCCGGGTTATGCGCCGATACCGGGCGCCCCCTGGGCGCGGCGGTTAAGGCCCAAGTCACAGCCACCTATGGCTGGCCCAAGATCGGGCAGATTCTGCCTCCGGGCCGGGATTATGCGGGCCGCCTCTGGCAGGTGGACCTCAGCATCCCCCCGGAACTGGCCCAAGAGGCGCCAGCGGAACTGGCGGAAGCAGCAGAGATGCGGTCCCTGCTCCCGCCCCGGCCCTGGGGCGGCCACAAGGGGAATTTCGGCCATCTGGTGGTGATTGCCGGTTCCGAAGGCAAGACCGGGGCCGCGGCCCTGGCCGCCGAAGCCGCGGCGCGCAGCGGCGCGGGCCTGGTGACCTTGGGGGTGCCCGCCAGCCTCAACGACATCCTGGAGGCCAAGATTACCGAGGCCATGACCCTGCCGTTGCCGGAGGCCTTAGGGGAACGGGCTTTGGGGATGAAGGCCCTGGAGCCGCTCAAAAATTTCCTGGAAAATAAAACCGCCGCCGCCTTGGGCCCGGGCCTGGGCACCCACCCGGAGACCGGCGAACTGGCGCGCAATATGGCCCGGGATCTGCCCTTGCCCATGGTCATCGACGCGGACGGGGTCAATGCCCTGGCCGGCGCGGCCGAACTCTTAAAAGCCGCGGCCGGTCCGCGCATCCTGACCCCGCACCCCGGGGAGATGGCCCGCTTCCTGGGGTGCGCCGCCCAAGAGGTGCAAGCGGACCGCCTGGGCACAGCCCGGAAGGCCGCGGCCGCTGCCAAGGCGGTGGTGGTGCTTAAAGGCGCGCAAACCCTGGTGGCCGACCCCATGGGCCGGGTCAGCTTCAATGCCGCGGGCAACCCGGCGCTCGCCAGCGGCGGCACCGGCGACGTGCTCACCGGTCTCATCGGCGGTTTTCTGGCCCAGAAGCTCAATCCCTGGGACGCGGCCCGTCTGGGAGTCTACCTCCACGGCCTGGCCGCGGATTATTTTGTGAGCCGATTCGGTCCCCGGGGCCTGATCGCCGGGGACCTGCTGACGATTTTTCCTGAAGTTCTCGGCGCATTCATCCGGGGTAATTTCCCCCAGACAGAGGAAGATATATGCTTCAAGCGCGTGATATCATGACTACGGACGTGATCACCACCACCCCGGAAACCCCGGTGAACGAGGTGGCGGCCCTGCTGGATAAACACCGGATCAGCGGCGTCCCCGTGGTGGACAAGGAGTCCTGGGTGGTGGGGGTGATCACCCAAAGCGATCTGGTGGCCCGGGCCCGGGACCTGGAACTGCCCCCCACCATCAGCCTCTTCGACCTGCGACTGGTACTGGAAACACCGGGACACTTCAAGAAACGGCTGGAAAAGATGTTGGGGACCACCGTGGCGGAGGTGATGACCTCCGAGCCCTTTACGGTTTATCCGGAGACCCCCGTCAACCGGATCGCGGAATTGATGGAGAAAAAAAAGGTGCATACCATCCCCGTGCTGGAGGGGGGCAAACTCGTGGGGGTGATCGGCAAGATCGACCTCATCCGGGCCCAGGCCCGGGAAATGGGGAAGTGAGTCATTTGGGAATAATTAGGACCGGTAATATACGGACGCGGAGAACAAATATATCCCCCACTTTTTTTAACGGAAAACGGAAAACGGAAAACGGAAAACGATATCACTGGACCAGCCCCGGCCCTGAGGCCACCCGGGCCTTGACCGCGGCCCTGGGGAAGTGGTTGGCTCCCGGGGACGTGCTGGCCCTGACCGGGGAATTGGGGAGCGGCAAGACGGAATTCGTCCGCGGCCTGGCCCAGGGTTTGGGGGTGGACCCAAATATGGTGGCCAGCCCCAGCTTCACCCTGGTCCATGAATATCAAGGTCGGCTCCCCCTGGCGCATCTCGACCTCTATCGCCTGGAGAACCTGCCCGGGGAGATGCTGCCGGACCTGGAGGCATATCTCTCCCCCCCCTGGGTAGCCGCGGTGGAGTGGGCCGAAAGGCTGGGGGCTCTGCTCACCGGGGATTATCTGGAAATCAAGATCGAAATTTCCGGGGAGAACACCCGGGAGTTTACTTTCCGGGGACACGGAGCCAGGGGGGCGGAATTAGTGAGACTGTTGGCTCGGCAGTTGGTGAGTTAGCTGTCAGCTATCAGCTATCAGCTTTTTAATGCAAAAACCAAGATAACCCCTGAACCTGATTGAAAATAATACAGAGCCAAGCCCAGTATTTTTTAGCTGACAGCTGACAGCTGATAGCTAAAACAGATCCTTTTTTATAACTGATGATCCCCAAAACCATCGAAACTTAGGTTGAAAGGAAAAACAATGGCCAAACCCCGTTCCCGCAGACGCGACTTCGTGGAGCAGCCTCCGGAGATTTTCTCTCTGCAGCTCCGTTTGCTGCAATATCTCAAAGACAACTGGAAGTGGTTCGCGGCCGGATTGGCGCTTCTCTTCATCGCCCTGGCGGTTTGGGGGATCAGGGCCCAACTCCAGGCCCGGCATCAGCAGCAGGCCGGGTTGGCCATGGCCAGGGTCGCGCCCCTGTTGAGCAAGCCCGAGTCCGCGGCTGAGGCCTTAAAAGGTCTGGACCAGATCTTGAAGGATTACCCCGACTCCCCCGCAGCCCACGAAGCTGCCCTCTTCCGGGCCCATCTTCTCTACCAGACCGGGGACTACGCGGCTGCGGCCAAGGCTTATGAAGCCCTGGCCCAGGACCCCAAGTCCCTGGGGGACACTCTGGTCGCCGAGAGCCTGAGCTACTGTTATGAGGCCCTGGGTGAGTTCCGCAAAGCCGCCCAGACGTTGACGCCGGTGGCGGATAAAGCCGCCGCGCCCTTGCAGAGCGAACTCTACCGGCGGCTGGCCATCCTCCTGGAGAAGGCCGGAGCCCCCCAGGAAGCGGCCCTGTATTGGCAAAAGCTGGTGGACAAACCCCCTGATCCTTCTTTATTGCCGTACTTCAAAGAAAAACTGGCCGCGGCGGAGGCGGTTGCCCCGAAGAAAAAAGATTAACCACAAAGACACGAAGGCACAAAGATACACTAAGAGAAAGTAGAGTATTAGCTTTGGCAAAGCCAAAGCTAATACTTTATCTTTCTTGGTGAACCTTTCTGCCTTGGTGCCTTTGTGGTTAAGTCTTTTTCCTACTTCTTTTCCGCGGCCTTTCTGGCCACCATCTTCAGAAAATCCGGATCGACCTTGTACCCCAGGCTTTTTGCCTTTTCCAGGTCCGCCAGGGACTTGTCGAAGTCGCCCCGGTCAAAATAGATCATGGCCCGGTTGCGATAGGGGCGGCCGAACTTGGGGTCCAACTGCATGGCCTTTTCAAAATCCTGGATGGCCTGAGCTTCCATGTTTTTGCACCGGTAGGCCATGCCCCGGAGGTCATAGAGGCTGGCGTCGTTCGGCTTCAGCTTCAAGGCGTCGTTAAAATCTTTTAAAGCCTGGTCGTACTTCCCCAGTTCGCATTTCTCGATGCCCGCGTCCACGTATTTTTGTACGTCCTGGGCGTAAATTGCACCGGGAAGAAGTACCATTACGCATAACCAGGCCAACACCAGGGAAAAACGTTTCATAAGCCAATACTCCTGAATTTCGGGAATTCCAAAGCTTAAATGCGCTGCTCCGGACCTCCCGGAAGTGGGACGGGTTCTAGGCCCATCATAACCAACATAACATAAGGCCGCAGGAATGGAAATCAACGCGACCGGAGCGTTTTCCGTTTTCCTTTTTCTGTTTTCCGTTAAAAGATGATTAATCATCAGCAAGTTAGCCAGTATTAAATTTGCGGCGGATGTTGAGTAACCTTCAACTAATTTCCATTTAAACTTGAACCTGCTTGAAAATTTAGATTTTTAAAAGGAGGAAATGTTAGGACTGCTTCTTTAACGGAAAACGGAAAACAGAAAACAGCAAAAAAAAGGCCCCCGAAGGGGCCAGGAGCTCCTGCCGGGCGGCAAAATGCCTTATCTGGGGCCTTTCCCTGCCAGGGGGTCGGCGGACATATATTGCTTGACCATATCGATGTTCATTTTCACCAGGGGTTCCAGTTCCTGATTGCCGGAGCCGCCGGCCGCGGGTTTGAAGGCGACGCAGATGCCGCGCACCTGGCACACCCGGTTGACCTGCACCATGTAACCCTTGGCCCGGGCCAGAGACTGGTTGAGGTAGGTGTCGGCCTTGTCAAATTTATTCTGCTTGACCATGATCGCGGCCATGTTGTTCAGAGCCAGCGGGTTGCCGGGGTCTTTGGCCAAAACCTTGTCCAGCAGTTTCTGGGCTGCTTCGAATTTCCCCTTTTCCATCATCTCAAAGCTCGTCATCAACATGGCGCCCACGTCCATCTCTTTTTCGGCCTTCTTATGCTTTTTCGCGAAGGCCATGCCACTGGCGCAGAGGATGAGAACCATCATGATGGCGATAATCTTAACGGACGTCCGAATCATATCATCCCTCCCTCGAATTGAAGATGCCACTTGCAGCATTGCCGCCCTGAGCTACAAAGATAGGGACTCTTGGTAGAATTGTCAATCTATTTGCGCCGCCAACAGCCTTTGTGCAAAAGTTTTTGGGAGCCGGGGGCCGCGGCGTTTACTATTTGGTACTGCCCGGCCTCTATGATAGATTTCTACCATGCCGGCGGCAAAACAGCTCACCGCGGACCTGTTGTTCATACTGCAACTCGTCTTAGCCCTGATTTCCGGGTCCAGCCAATTCCTCAGGCTGCTCACCACTTCCCAGGGGGTGAACGTCAGTTGGCTGGCCAGTTGGCTCACCTTCCTGGTGATCAACCTGGAGCTCACCCTTCGGGCCCATCGCAGCCGGCCCAGCCGGGTGACGCTCCAGACCGTCCTCACCTACGGGGCCTGGACTTTTGTCATCGCCGCCAACCTGGCGCTCTTGCTCTGGCGGGGCACGGAAGCCTGGGACGGCAAAGACACGATGACCGCAGTGATGGTGGGACTGGGGTTGCTGTTGACCTTGATCTACGCCCGCATCAGGCGCCTGGGCTTCACCGACCCCCTGGTGAACGCGGGTTTTGGCATGTGCTTCATCGGTCTGCCCCAGGTCACCCTGGCCTATAAGATCTTCACCGTGGGCGGCGCGGGCCTGGCCGGCGGCATGCTCCTCGCCGGGCACATCGGCATCACCACCCGCCTGGGCCAACTGATGTTCGCCATCCGGGAGGCCGGCTGGGACCGCAACCGCCTGGCCGCGGCCCTGAGCGAACTGGCCAACGAAGCCACCTGGCTGCTGGTGACGTTGGCGTGGTGGGTGGGGTGACAGCTACTTAACAGTTAGATATATTGTCTGATACACACACCCATATGAAGACAACCATAGAGATAGCAGATTCCCTTTTGGAAGCGGCCCGACAGGTGGCCAGTCAGGAAAAGAGTACGGTAAGGGCCCTGGTGGAGGAGGGCTTAAGAAAAGTCATTGAGGAACGAAAGCGGAGCCTTGGCTTCAAGCTGCGCCGGGCCACCTTCAAGGGGCGAGGTTTGCAGCCACATGTAACCGGCGCCACCTGGGAGCAACTGCGCGAGCTCATCTACCAGGGACAAGGGGCATGATCGCAGTTGACACCAACTTGCCTTAAAACGATTTTCCCGGTTTCCTGCCCACGGCCAGGAACACGCTGTATACTCGCGGCTCTTGCCCGGCGGTCTCTTTGGCTATGGAAGCCGCGGTCGTAATCCGGACCTCCCCGAAACCGGTACTGCTGAGAAGCGTCTGGACGTCCTCCCGGGGGAAGCCAAGATGAAACACCCCGTTATTATCCCCGTGAAATGAACCGTCTTCTTCATCCAGATCGGAAAAACCGAGCCAGCCGCCCGGCAGCAGCAGGTCAAACCAGAACCGGCACAACCCCGCTGCGTCCTCCACGTGGTGCATGGTCATACTGCTGACCAGCAGATGAAACCCGCCATTTATTTTGCCGCCCTGGCTAAAATCAACCAACCGGGGGCGCACGTTCGCCAGCCCTTGTTTCTTGACCTTGTCCTGAAGAACCGCGAGCATGCCCCGGGAGTTGTCCACCGCGGTGATGCTCCGCACCAGGGGCTGCAGCCTGAGGGTCACCAGGCCCGTGCCGCAGCCGAAGTCCAGGGCGTCCATATCTTTGGCCGGATGGATCTCCCGGATGATGGCGTCGGCTACGCCATTTGCCAATTTCACCCGGCGGGGGTCGGCGTCCCAAACCGCGGCCTCTTTATCGAAATCCATGAGATTCTCCGTTGTCCTTACCAGAGCCTGATAAAAACCTTGCCTTCCTTCCTTTCGCCCCGCACCTTTTCCATGTGCCGCAGCGCGGCAAATTCCCTTTCCAGTTGAGGGTGGGTCAGGTGACCCTTTAGTTGCGCCAGCAGCGCTTCGGGTTCCAATGCCCCAGATTCTTCCAGTACCTTGATGATCTCTGATTGAATCGGCGTCAAGACGGGAGCGCTGCCGCCATGTTGCTCCAGTGATTTGGCGCAGTATACCGCCCACGGATCGCAAACCCGTACCGGCGATAGTTCATCCAGATGGCAGTCCTCGCAGAGGACCTGGCCGCGGTATTCCCTTTCATCTCCCGGATCAATGGCACAGTTGCAGCGGGCGCAATTCATCCTGATTACCTCCTGAATGCCCTTCGGGTTTGGTGCTGCGGCCTTACTCGCAACCGCCGCGCCTCTATTCTGGAATCGGATATTACGCGGTCTCACCGGAAAAAGAATCGCCCATTCGGGTGATTTTGGCGCACCCGGCAAATTCTTTGAGAAAACTTGCGGCTTCAGGCCAAACCGTAACGGACGGCCCAGACTGCCGCCTCGGTGCGGTCATTCACCCCAAGCTTGTTGAGGATGTGGACTACATGGCTTTTGACCGTATGAGAGCTGATGCAGAGGATCTCGGAGATTTCCACATTGGTGGAGCCGGAGGCTAGCAGCCGGAGTACCTGCAGTTCCCGGTGGGAAAGGCCGGTCTGCGCCGGGGCCTCCCGGTTCGCAGGACGGCTTTGGGAAGGGTCGATTTCCAGGGACACGATGTCGACCTGGTTGCCTTCCCGGTTAATGACGGGGTAAAGGGCGTATTGAGACATGGGCCGGCGCAGCCCGGGACATTGATCAGTGGTTGCCTCTCTTTTACTTAAGGCCGCGGCAAATGCCAGGCAGGCGGAGAAGCCGCATTCCCGGCAATTCGTTTGCGGCAGTATTTTATAGATATCAATGACCGATACCGGCTGAAATTTTTTAAAATTGGGAGTGAGAGAATCTTTTTTATCGTTAACTCCATTCAAGAAATCAACCAGGCGTTGGGCAAACTGCAGGGCCTGATCTTCCCCGGTAAAAGCCGCGGCGATAACTTCGTCGGGATACAGCATGCATTTGAAACCTTCGAAAATAAATTCAACGCATTCAGGTTTGTCATAAAACCTGGCGTCTGTGAAAACGGCATTGAGATATGGAAACAGCGCTTTGACATCCTGATCCAGCTTAAAGTGAACCCCCCAGAAGGTCCTGGGAAATGTCTGCAATACCCCTGCTCGCGACAGAGAAAAGTCAAAAAATCTATTGATAAACATTTCTTAATAATTTTTATCAGTTAGTTTTATATTGGATAGCATTTGAGTCAATTTTACTATAATATTAAAATTATATCCAAGCAGTTGACTGAGTGAAAAACCGCCGTTGGCTCATTGGCAGTCCCAGCCGTTCCGGCCTCATTCTATCGAAAAAAATTGATTAATTGACGGATTGTTTTGACGCAGCCTGTCCCGGGGATATTTATGAAAGTTCGTGAAGACCTGCGCAACCTCGCCATCATCGCCCACGTGGACCATGGCAAGACAACGCTGGCGGACGCCATGCTCTGGCAGAGCGGCATTTTCCGGGCCAACGAGCAGGTGGCCGAACGGGTCCTGGACAGCCTGGACCTGGAGCGGGAAAAAGGCATCACCATCATGGCCAAAAATATGGCCATTACTTATAAGGGCGTGAAGATCAATATCGTGGACACCCCGGGCCACGCCGATTTCGGCGGCGAAGTGGAGCGCACCCTGAACCTGGTGGACGGGGTCATGCTCCTGGTGGACGCCACCGAAGGCCCGCTGCCCCAGACCCGGTTCGTCCTGGGCAAGGCCCTGGAGAAGGGCCTGCCCGCCATTGTGGTCATCAACAAGATCGACCGGGAGGACCGGCGGCCCCAGGAAGTGCTGAACGAAATCTACGACCTGTTCATCGACCTGGACGCCACCGAGGAGCAACTGGAGTTTCCGGTGCTCTACACCAACGCCAAAGCCGGAATCGCCTTGACCGAACCGGAAGGGGAGGGGAGGGACCTGACCCCGCTCTTTGAAGCCATCCTGGCCACCATCCCCCCGCCCAGATACGACCCAACCGCGCCTTTGCAGTTCCTGATCACCAGCCTGGATTACAGCGACTACGTGGGACTCATCGCCGTGGGCAAAATCGTCAACGGCGCTTTAAAACGCGGCCAGGAAGTGACCCTGATGAAGCAGGGACAGCCCGCCGGCAAGGCCCACCTCAGCGTCATTTATAACTTCGAGGGCCTGGAGAAGAACGAGCCGGAGATGATCGCAGCCGGGGACCTGGCTGCAGTGGCCGGCGTGCCCGCAGCCTTCATCGGCGACACCTTGAGCGACCCGGAGCACCCCAAAGCCCTTCCCGGCATCCGGGTGGAGGAGCCCACCATTTCCATGGTATTTTCGGTGAACACCTCGCCATTGGCCGGGAAGGAAGGGAAGCTGCTGACCTCCCGGCATCTCAAGGAGCGCCTGGAGAAGGAAGTCCTCTACAACGTCAGCATCAAGGTGGAGCCGGGGGAGACCAAAGACGCGTTTAAGGTGAGCGCCCGGGGCGAACTGCAACTGGCGGTGTTGATCGAGATGATGCGCCGGGAGGGGTTTGAGCTCTCTCTCTCCAAGCCCCGGGTCATCACCCGGGAGCGGGACGGCAAACTCTCCGAACCGGTGGAGCTGGCGGTGGTGGATATCCCCGAGGAGTTCATCGGCATTGTCACCGAAAAGATGGCCGCGCGGCGGGGCCGCATGGTGAAGATGATCAACCACGGCTCCGGCCGGGTCCGCCTGGAGTTTAACATCCCCTCCCGGGGTCTGATCGGCTTCCGGGGCCAGTTTTTAAACGACACCCGGGGCACGGGGCTTCTGAACGCCATCCTGGAAGGCTTCACTCCTTACGCCGGGGAGATCGGCGGCCGGCCCAACGGCGCCTTGATCGCGGACCGGCCCGGCAAGGCGGTGGGCTATGCCATCTTCCACCTCCAGCCCCGGGGCACCATCTTCGTGCAGCCCGGGGACCCGGTCTACCGCGGCATGATCGTCGGCGAAAACACCCGGTCCGAAGACATGTGGGTGAACATCACCAAGGAAAAAAAGCTCACCAACATCCGGGCCGCGGGCTCGGACGAGGCCCTGCGCCTGGTCCCCCACCGGCGGTTCAGCCTGGAGCAGGCCATGGAATTCATCAACGACAATGAACAGGTGGAAGTCACCCCCGGGGCCATCCGCCTCAGAAAGATGGCCGGGGGCTAAATCTCAAATATTACTAATGGCACTGCTATCCATTCTTTAAAGGAGCTATGAGAGGAATAGACGCGAGGTATCCGGTAGATGACGGAATGATGCAGTTCAGCCTAACGATTAATTCATATGCGTTGCTTCTTGCCGTTTTTTTAATAAATTATGATACAGCGCATCGGGGGCAAGGTCGGCCCCATTAGGCCAACAAATCACGCCAAACTCATCGAGGCCCACTTGGGAGAAGACTTCTGGATCTCTGAGAGGTTCAAACATGGGGCCGAACAACCTCGCAGATAAATCAATTTCTCCCTGCAAACCATCTTCAAATTCCAGATAAAGATGGTAACCATCCAAAGCTTTGACTTTAACGATCCTCTCCATGGGACTACCTCAAAGGTTCTACCTTTTCCAAAGGAAAATGTTTCTCGCACAGATCCCAATTATTTTCTAATTCCTGCCGGTGTTGAAAGGCCCATTCCATCACCATACCCAAGGCCCTTGGCGGGAAAGAGCCTTTCAGCACTACCAAATTGGAGATGGACACCGAGATGGCAAAGTCCTCGTAGTAAGCATGAAAGTGTGGTGGCGGGTGTTCATCGTAATACATCCTTATCTGGATGCCAAAGAAAACGCTGCTAGTAGGCATACCACCTTTTCCAAGAGGTTATATTTTAATTTAATTTCTTAAAAAATGAATCCTTTCTTTTTCACCCCCCCGCCCGGGCCTTCTGCAGCATGGCAATGGGCTTGGCCATCTCCCGGATATGGCGGTGGGTGGGCTCCAGGTCGCTCCCGGCGAGGCCCAGCATCAGGTGGCAGGGGTCGAGGCCGGTCTTGAGGCGGCAGCCCAGGCCCAGGAAGGTGATGTTGGGGATGCCTTGCAAGAGCGGCATGGCGGTGATATCCGAGCAGCCCCCCAAGGCCCCCCCGGATTGGGGCAGTTCCATCCTGCCGCCTTTTTGGAAGTTCACCGCGTAGAGCAGCCACATCACCTGTTCACTGTCCGCAATGAAGACCACTACCTGGGGGGCTTCCTTAAACGTGGACAAAGGCGCGATGAGTGCGGCCTGGGTTATCCCCGGCTCCAGGTAGACGGCCTGGCGGATGGTGGCCGCGGAGGCCTCTTCACTGGCGTATAAGCCCACCCCGTATTTTTCCAGGACTCCGTCGTCCAGGTATTCCTCCAGTTCCCGGCCCTTCTCGAACCCCAGGACCGCGGTGCCCAGCTTGCAGCCCATCTGGTCCTTCTGCAAGAGCAAAGTCCTGCCCTCCCCGGCCAACACCAGGGCCTGGCAGTAGCTTTTGAATTTCTCGTCGGTAAGAGGCACGCCGGAAGGCAGGGGGTCCGTTTCCTTAAATAGGGTCACGCCCGCGGGTTCATATTTCAGCGCCAAGGCGGTGGCCAAATCCTGGGACAAGGTGCGGAGGTCGGTCATGGGGCAGCTCCAAATACTCTGGTTTTTTACTTAAGTTCAATACCATAAAGAACCCGGGGCAGCAAATGTGCAGAGACTTTGATGCCGGGAAATTTTTTTAGGACCCATTTTCTGCCCTTTTGGAGGGAAGAATTAGCGCAGCCCGGGCAATACCGTACTGCTGCGAAATATTAATAGCGGAGGTAGCCTTGCGGGAGAGGGTCTGGTATCTTAATAATAAGAATACCTTAAATTTGAGAACTCTGCGAAAGCCTCACCTTTGTCATTCTGAACGGAGCGTAGCGGAGTGAAGAATCTGGTCTTTGAGCGATCACGAATTCCGATCTGCTTGTAATTATCGGTGCCGCCGGGAAAAACCTTGCCGCCAAAAACGAGATTCTTCGGTCGCTCCGCTTCCTCAGAATGACAAAAGAGGAAACTTCCGCAGAGGTCTCGAGTTATAATTTTTGACGTGCGAGAAGACACTAATGCCTTCCCCTGAGCGGCTGACCCCGAATCCTTTTAGACGCCTGGCCACCTGGTCCGGGGTTCCGGTAATTGCCCTCGGGTGTCTGGGGCTGATCGGCTGGTATGCCGATATTCCTGTTTTATCCAGCGTTTATTCCGCCTGGATTCCCATGGCCCCGGGCACGGCCGCGATCTTTATCTTTCTGGGAGTAATTCTCTTACTGGCCGTCAATGGCTTCCTCCAGGGCCAGCGGCTGGTTCCCGCCGTTTTCGTGGTGGTCCTGGTGTCGCTCTTGGGTCTCCTCCCCCTGGTGGATTATCTGCTGGGCAACGGCATCGCCCTGGAGTCCAGGCTCTTTCCCCATACCAAAAAGCTGGGGGTCTTTCTCACCAACCGCATGTCCCCCATTGCGGGTGGTCTGTTTTTTCTGGCCGGCGCGGCGCTGCTAATTTTTCTTATTTCGGTATGGACCAAACGCTGGCGCAAATTGAGCGAGTTTTTGGCGGCTGCGGTGGCGGCGGCGGGGTTTGTGGGCACTCTGGGATATCTCTTGGGCTCGCCTCTACTTTATGGGGGCGATATCATCCCCGTGGCCTGCACCACCGCGGTCAGCTTCCTGTTCCTGGGCAGCAGCTTGTTGGCCGCGGCCGGACCGGAAAGTCTCATTTTGGGGGCCTTGGTCGGCCCTTCGGTGCGGGCCAGGTTATTGCGGGTCTTTCTCCCCATCGTCACGGGCTTGGTGCTGCTCCAGGCCGTGATGAATTATCTGCTCCCAGATTTTTTTAAAAATTATCCCGGCCTCTCGGCCTCGCTGTTGGCCCTTGGCTTTTTGCTGATCACCAGTGTGGTGGTGACCCTGGTGGGGCGGGTCATCGGCCGGGACATTGACCGGTCCGAAAAGGCGCTCTTCCAGGCCAACGAGGAATTGGAGCGGACCTTTGAAGCAATCCCCGATCTGATCGCCGTCCTGGACACCGAATATCGCATTCTTAAGGTCAATAAAGCCATGAAAGACCGGCTGGGCGTGACAGGGGACGAGGCCATCGGCCGGAAATGCTATGAATTCGTCCATGACATCGAGTCGCCGCCGGAACTTTGCCCCCATCAACGACTCCTGGCGGACGGCCGGGCACACGTCCAGGAAGTGCACGAAGAAAGACTGGGCGGCGATTTTATCGTCACCGTGGCGCCTCTCCATGACAATAAAGGGCAAATTATCGGCAGCGTCCATGTGGCCCATGACATCACGGCGCGCAAAAGGGCCGAGGTCGAGCGGGACCGGCTCATCAGCGAACTCCAGGAGGCCCTGGCGCAAATTAAAACCCTCAGGGGGTTTATCCCCATCTGCTCCTATTGCAAAAAAATCCGGGATGACGCGGGCTATTGGCAACAGCTTGAGGCATATCTCCGGACCCATTCCGACGCGGAATTCAGTCATGGCATCTGTCCGGATTGTCTGGGGGAAATGCATCCTTCTTGGGTCGAAGAGAGAATAGAACCTGCCGGCCAGGAACCCGGAACGGGGTTGGTTAAGGGACAGGGAAAAATCCTGATCCTGGAGGATGAAGACAGCGTCAGAGTGGTGGTCAGCAGGATTCTCGAAATAATCGGCTATGAGGCGGTGGGGGCCAGGAATGGAGAGGAAGCCCTCGATTTATTTCACCAGGCTCAAGCAGCCAATCAGCCTTTTGCCGCGGTAATTCTGGATTTGACGATTCCCGGAAATATGGGCGGCAAAAAAGTCCTGGAGCAACTACTGGTGAGCAATCCGCACCTCAAGGCCATAGCTTCCACCGGCTATCCGGATGACCCGATAATGACCGATTTTGGGAGATTCGGATTCAAGGCCATCATTGCCAAACCGTTTAATATGACTACCTTGAGTAAAGTCCTGGATCAAGTGATGCGTTAATAGGTGATAATTGATGCAACCCACACATGCTTCCCCTGAAACCAAAATCCCCCCCCTGCGCCTCCTGGCCTGGGAGACCACCCGGCGCTGCAACCTGGCCTGCCTCCATTGCCGGGCCGCAGCCGGTTCCGGGCCTTATCCCGGAGAACTGGCCACTGAGGAAGGGATCAAACTTTTGGACGATCTGGCCACCATGGGCCAGCTGGTGGTCATTCTCACCGGCGGCGAGCCGCTCTTACGGGATGATATCTACGATCTCGCGGCCCACGGCCATAAACTGGGCCACCGCATGGTCATGGCCGTGAACGGGACGCTGCTGACCACGGAGATCGCCCGGCGCTTGCAGGAAGTGGGCATCCAGCGCCTGAGCATATCCATCGACGGAGCCACCGCGGCCAGCCACGACGCGCTCCGGGCCGTGCCCGGCGCGTATGAGGGCGCGCTTAGCGGCATCGCCGCCTGCCGGGAAGTGGGGCTGCCCTTCCAGATCAACACCACCGTCACCCGGGCCAACCGGGGGGAACTCCCGGCCATTCACGAACTGGCCATTAAACTCGGGGCCGCGGCCCATCACGTCTTTGTCCTGGTGCCCACCGGCCGGGGTGAAGAAATCCGGGACCAAATCGTCAGTCCCGAGGAATATGAAGAGACCCTGAGCTGGCTCCTGGCGCGCCAGAAAGAGGGCAAACTCTTCATCAAGCCCACCTGCGCGCCGCAGTATTACCGCCTCTGGCGCCAGGACGCGGCAGAGCGGGGTGAGAAGATCGCTGCTTCCACCCACGGCATGGAGGCCATGACCAAGGGCTGCCTGGGAGGCCAGGGCTTTGCGTTTGTCTCCTATAAGGGCGAAGTGCAGCCCTGCGGCTACCTGGAGCTGGTGGCGGGGAACATCCGGGAGACGCCGTTTCCGGAAATCTGGGCCAATTCCGAACTATTCAAACAATTGCGGGCGGTGGATGACTACCGGGGCAAATGCCACTCCTGCCAATACCGCAAGGTCTGCGGCGGCTGCCGGGCCCGGGCCTACGCCATGATCGGCGACGTCCTGGGGGAAGACCCCATCTGCCCGTATGAGGGCTGATAAAGGGAAAAGATTCACCACAAAGACACAAAGAGCACCAAGATATTTTTTCTGCTTTGGCGCTTTGCGCCAAAGCAGAAATCTTTTCCTTGGTGAAACTTTGTGTTTTGGTGTCTTTGTGGTGAAATTTCATTGATAAGAGATGATATGTTCATGGAATCCCGTAAATCTCCAAACTTAGACGACCTGGACAAGGCCATTTTGAACGAAATCCAGTCCCATTTTCCCATTGTCTCCCGTCCTTACGAAGAGATGGGCAGGAGGGTAGGGGCCTCGGAGGAAGAGGTTATGCGCCGGGTGCAGGCCATGTGCGACGCGGGCGTCATCCGCCGCATCGGCGCCAATTTCACTTCCAGGAAATTAGGCTATACCAGCACCCTGTGCGCGGCCAGCGTGCCTCCGGAACAGGTGGAGCAGTTCGCGGCCAAAGTGAACCGCTATCCCGGCGTGACTCACAATTACCTGCGCCGCCATCGTTTCAACGTCTGGTTCACCCTCATCGCCCCCTCCACGGCTAAGCTGGAAGAAATCTTGGGAGAAATATCCCGGGATACGGGCATAGAGGTGTTGAGCCTCCCGGCTTATGAAATGTTCAAAATCAAAGTGGATTTCCCGGTGTGAATAAAAAGATTAACCACAAAGGCACCAAGACACAAAGGTTCACTAAGATAATTATTTATGGTTTGGCGCTCGTTGCCAAACCATAAATCTTTTCTTTGTGACTCTTGGTGTTCTTTGTGTCTTTGTGGTGAGGATTTAAATTATGAAAGACAACAATCCCACCGACTCTTTACGCCTGGAGCTGGCTGCGCACCTGGAGGCCCTGGCCCAACGGCTGCGCCGGGGAGACGGGGCCGAAGATCTCACCCTGGCCCCGGGGATCGAAGCTTACGTTCATATTAAGGAAAAAAAAGGCCGCCCCTGCGCCAAGGTCAGCGTTAAATGGCTGCCCCCGGCCTACGCCGCGCCGGATTTCGTACCCTGCAAGGATGAGGGACTACGGCAGTTGGGGAATTTTAAGGATGTCAAGAAGAGGCTGGGCCTAACCTTTCGGGAGTTGGAGAAAGTAGCAGGCCAGGGACAATTCCCCGGAGAGGGCCAGCTCCAGGAGTTTGCGGCCGCGTCCCGGGAATTCGCCCGCTTCGCCGACCCGGAGTGGCAGGCGGAAATGCAGACTTTCCTGGAACACGCCGCCAACCTGGAACTGGCCTGGCAGACCCGGCAACTGGAGATGCTGCAGCACGAACTGCGGGACTTGCATAACCAAATGACAACTTGCCATCGGGAGCATAAATAAAAAAGATTAACCACAAAGGCACTAAGACACATAGTTACACAAAGAAATAAATTAAGGCTTTGGCGCAGTTGCCCCAGAGCCTTAAAATTATCTTAGTGTACCTTTGTGTTCTTTGTGTCTTTGTGGTTAGTCATTAATCTTTTAACGGCACGCACAGCACCGGACACGGCAGCAGCCTGACCACCTTCTCCGCGGTGGAGCCGAAAAAGACCTCCTCCAGGGGAGCACGGCCCCGCTGGCCGTAACCTCCCAGAATCACCAGGTCCACCGCCAGGTCCCGGGCCAACACCGCGATCTGCTGGAAGGGGACCCCCACGGTCACCATGCTTTCAACCTGCAGGGCTTCCGGGTCGCAATGTTTAACAAATGCCTGCATCTGTTCTTCGGCACGCTTCCGGAGCTCCGGCACCAAGCTGTCGGGCTCCACCTTCAGGTGTTCCGCCAGGAACCCCACCCGGCGGTCGCTGATGACGTGGAGCAGGATGATCTTGGCCCCAAAAGGACGCCCCAGGTTTTTGGCGGCCTGAAACGCGGCGCAGGCGCAGTCGGAGAAATCGGTGGCCACCAAAATGGTTTGCAGGTCCATTATCGATTCACAAATAATTTAAAGGACTTAACCACAGAGACACAGAGAGCACAGAATAGTGGTCAGGGGTCAGGGGTCAGAGGTCAGAAAAAACAAGGCAATTAAATTCTGACCACTGACCACTGACCACTGATTCTTTGTGTCTCTGTGGTTAATCTTTTTATTTCGCGGCGGCTTTGATCTCCTTCAGGACCTCTTCCGCGCTCTCGAAACTACCGATGTGGACTAGGAGAATCTTGCCGGATTTATCCAACAGCACGCTCACCGGATAGGGATGGAAGTTTAGGGCGTCGCCGAAGGTGCTCTTGGGATCCGCAATCTGGGGGAACTGGATCTTTTGGAACATCTTCCACATTTTTACGGCGTTTTCATCATTTCCCTGGCCCAAAGCCATGAACTTCACCTTGGCTTTCAGAGCCGCGTCCTGCTGCACCAGATCGAACAACTTGTTTAGCACAGGAGCCTGCGCCAGACAATGCGGTCAGGTGGTGTTGAACTGCTCAATAAAGACATACGGCGCTTTGATGTCCTTCAGGGTGAATTCCTTGGCGCCGTCCAGGCCCAGGTACTTGGCGTCCTCATCGGACATGGGCTTGGGGAATTTCACATTGCCCACCGACTGTCCCACTTTGGGCTCCACGTCCGCGGCCAGGGAAACCGCGGCGGCAAAGAGCAGCAGCGCCAGGCAGCAGAGCAGGGTAAACCACCGGCTTTTCCGATTCATTGCGCCCCCCTTTCGTGTTTTCGCAAATAATAAGACATGAGGTGCGAAAGGGCAAGAGAAGAATAGGTTTTTTGGATTTCAATGGGCTTTGGCGCTTTACGCCAAGGCCCATTAATCTTTATCCTTTGTGAACCTTCGTGTCTAGGTGTCTTTGTGGTTAATCTTTAAAAAACCGCTCCTCCCGCCAATCCACCGGCACCCGCACCAACGCGCCCTGGCGGTGCTGGTACAGGAGGTAGCCCTTCTCCACTCCGAAGGTAAAGAGCCGCCGGGTCAGGAGCACGTCCTGGCGGCAATAGGACTCCAGCTCCTCCCAGTTGCCTGCGGCGTAAAGCTCCAGGGCCAGGAGGCCGTCCCCGGTCTTGGCTTCGCCCAGGGTCTTTTCCGCCAGGTGGCCCAGGGAAAGGCGGTGCCCCAGGCTTTGTTGGACTTCCTCCAGGATGTCCAGGGTGGGCAGCGCGGCCAGCTCCACTATGGTGTAAGGTTGCAGCACCCGGTAGTCGAAGCGTTTAACATTGAATCCCACCACCAGGTCCAGCTCCCGGAGGCGCCGGGCCAACTTTTCCAAATCAGCTTCCCGGTACGCCTCCAGCCGCTGGGGGTTGCTCTCCCCCAGGACCGCCAGGGAGACGCCCATGCGGTGGCATTGGCCCCACCCGCCCACGTCCGCGGCGGAGCAGCAAGTCTCCAGGTCCAGAAATCCCACCTTCCGGGCGCTGATCCAGGTCTCCGGCTCGGGTTCGGGTTCGGGAGAGGGTAGGGGGGCGATGATAGGCTCCGGAGAGGGTGCAGCCGCGGTCAGGGTTTCCATCCCCAGGAGCAGGCTGGCGGTGAGGACCGCGGCTTCCTTGTCCAGGGGCTTGTTCCCCGAGCCGCACTTGGGGGAATGGACGCAAGAAGGGCAGCCGTCTTCGCAGGGGCAGGCGTCGATGAGTTCCCGGGTGCGCTTGAGCAGGTCCTCCAGGATCTCGAAGGCCCGTTCCGCCAACCCCACGCCTCCGGGGTAGCCGTCGTAGATGAAGATCGCGGCCCGCCCCACCTGGGGGTGCGCCGGGTGGGAGATGCCGCCGATGTCGTAGCGGTCCGCCAGGGTAAAGAGCGGGAACATGCTGATGAGCACGTGCTCGAGCGCATGGATGCCCCCCATGAAGTGGCGGCCTGCCGCATAGACCGCGTCCTTCACGTCGTCCGGAATCTCCAGCCACATGCCCACGGTTTCAAAAATCGAAGGCGGCAGTTCCAGAGGCACCAGGCCCATGAGTTCCTGGCCGGGCAGCCGCCGCTTTTCATAGCTCAGCAACCTCTCGGTGACCTTCAGCCGCCCGGTGCAGGCGGTAAATTCGGCGATGCGCCGCTTTTCCCGCACCTCCAGGATCTCCGTCTCCTTGTCCGACTGGATGCGGGTGAAATAATTGGGCTCGATGGGCTCCACCCAAATGTTACGGCGCTCCAGGTCCAACTTCTGCACCGCATAGGTCCGGGCCTTGTGGAGGTAGACCGCACCTGGATGGCACTCCCTTAAGGCCCGGTGGCCGTCGATGGAACCCAGGGGCTTCTTTCTCCCTTCCAGAAAGATGGGGAAGCTGTCCCCCATGCCCCGAATATTCACTTCCTTCTGGGGAAACCGGGAGCGGGCGAACCAGGCGTCGCCGCCGTGGCCCTGGAGGAGGTGATTGGTTTTGGCCAATTCCTGTACCGTTGCGGCATGGGCCTTCAGGTCGAAAAAGGCGTCATCCTCTTTAAGCGGCAGCTCCTGCGCCGCGCAGGGCAGATGGTCCTTGACCACGTAGGGGTTATCCGGGTCCACCACCGCGGTCTCCAGGGGCCGGCCGAAGAACTGGTCCGGGTATTTGATGAAATACTGGTCCAGGGCGTCGGCCTGGGCCACCAGGACGATGAGGGAGTCCCGGCCCTGGCGGCCTACCCGGCCGGCCCGCTGCCAGGTGGTGACCATGGTGCCGGGGTAGCCCACCAGGATGCAGACGTCCAGGCCGCCGATGTCGATGCCCATCTCCAGGGCGCTGGTGGAGATCACCCCCCGCATCTTCCCCGAAGCCAGGGCGTGTTCGATCTCCCGGCGCTCCTCCGGGAGAAATCCGGCGCGGTAGGAACTGATATAGCGCCGCAGCTCCGGCACCAGGCGCTGGGACCAGAGATGGATCAACTCCGTCAGCTTCCGGGCCTGGGTGAAGCAGATGGTGGCCAACCCCTGGCGGATGGCCTGGGCAAAGATCTGCGCCGCCACCGTGGGCGCGCCCCCAGGGGGATTTAAAAAGAGAAAATGCCTGCCGGACAGGGGCGCGCCGCTCTCGCCGCTGATCTCCACTTCCAGGCCGGTGAGCTTGCGGATGAATTCATCCGGCTTGGCAATGGTGGCCGAAGAGAACAGGAACTGGGGGAACCCGCCGTAATGGGCGCAGATGCGCCGGAGGCGCCTGAGCACCTGGGCCATGTGGCTGCCCATGATGCCCCGGTAGGTGTGCACTTCATCCACCACCACGAATTTCAGCCTGCCGAAGAACTCCGCCCAGGAGCCGTGATAAGGCATCAGCCCCAGGTGCAGCATGTCCGGGTTGCTGATGAGCACGTGGGGCGGCCTGGCTTTCAAAGCCTGGCGGTCGCCGGGGGGCGTGTCGCCGTCGTAGATCGCGGCCCGAAGAAAAGGGGAGGGGAGGGCGGCGTCCAGTTCTTTCAATGCCTTAAGCTGGTCCTGCTCCAGGGCCTTCAGGGGAAAAAGATAGAGCGCGTGGCCCCGGGGGTCTTTCAGCAGCGCCTCCAGCACCGGCAGATTGTAGATCAAGGTCTTGCCGCTGGCCGTGGGCGTGGCCACCAGGATGTTTTTGCCCTGCCGGATCTGCGCCAAAGCCTCGGCCTGGTGCCGGTACAGCCGGGGAATGCCTAGGCGCTTGAGGGCCTCTACCAGCGAAGAAGCCAGGCTGGAATTCCCATAATCCGCGGGCTTATCCGGCAGATAATGGTAATGGGTGAGAATATCCCGGTGTTCCGCGGAAGTTCTCAGGGAATGGATGAAGTCCTTAAGCATAGGGATCAGGGGCCAGGGGCCAGTAGCCAGTAGCCGGTGGCCAGTAATCAGTTGGTTGTAGGCTCAGGCTTTAGCCTGTGCTTTTTAATTCTTTTTCAATTAAACGGAAGACCGCGGAATAGGTGTTCCACCTGATGTTATTATTTCTCCTGGCTGATTCTCAATAAGATGTCGCTTTCGAAATCCGTGAGCCTTCGCCTTACTATGGCGAGCCCTGGCGGCCCAGTCGTTCCTCTTGTGCCAGCTTAGGCTAAATCCTGCGCCTACCAAAACTGACCCCTGACCCCTGGCCCCTGATCCCTCCTCCCCCATTATCCCCAAAATTTACAATTTCTCCTATTGATTTTGCCTGTGCATCTCTGGTATTATATACACAATATAGTCTATCAGTTGACGTATCTAGAAAATAATTGATTAATAATCATAAAAAACTAGAGAGCCTTACTTCCTTCTTTGGTTTGTTTCCTAACTTCAATAACTTAACCTGCTTTTTTTAGTAATTAAGGATAACACCATGAAAAAATTATCAATTTTATTGGTAGTGTCCCTATTTCTATTAACCCCCGTCCTCATTCTCCCGGTCATGGCCCAGCAAGCCGGGGAAAATTCCCAGGCTCCGCCGGTTTTCAATGCCCCCGATCAGCCCCCCCGCTCTTTACCGGCAACCGGCTCCGCGCCTCCTCAAACCAGCCTAGCCGACAATTACCAGAGCCTCCTGGTAAATCCCAAGGAAAACTCTTTCACCGCCAGGCGCACCCAGTCTTTCACCGATAAGCAACCGATCAATGACAGTCTGACGGATTTTGTCCGGGGCATCGCCGCCCCCAACAGAAAAAAACTCACATTGGCCGGCGGAGGAATGATGATGGACTCCGGTTTATCTTATTCCGTGCCCATGGGCCAGAGCTTCTCCGCGTTCGCCGCTTTTCAACCCGCTTTTTCGGATGCCTTTGTTACGGCCCCGCACACCATGTGGACGGCCGGCTTGCAGGTCCCCTTGACCCAAAAAACGGCCACCGGCCAGGACCTGGCCCTGAAGTTCGCCACCACCATGGATACCCAATACCGCCCCGTTTTCTTCTTCAGCCTCAACTTGATGAACCTGGGCCGGAAGTAAGTAAAAAGTAAAAAGAAAAAAGTAAGCAGCGATCAGTAAATCGGGGAATGTCTTTTCACTTTTCACTTTTTACTTTTAACTTTTTACTTGACGCCAGTGCCCACGTCCACGTGCTCCCAGTCCGTCTGGTAGCCGAAGTAGTTCCATTCCTGGGGCAGGCGCATTCCCAGCCACTTGGCGGCCCGGTAGACCCAGGAGGGCATGTTCCGGGCATCCAGCTTGTGCATGGCGTCCCGGTTGTACTGCCGGGTGGCCGGGCTGATGGGGTTGGGGCTGCCGTCGTTGACACCGGGGCCTCGGAAATTATAGTCGTTCAGGTCCAGGGCCAGCCCCAGGCGGTGATTGGAGCCCGGCGCGTGGCGGCCGTGGTACATGTGGGCCAGGTCCTGAAATTGGCACACCGCCACGGTGGCCGCCAGCGAACTCCCTTCCGCGTCCGGGAAGCTCAAGCACTCGGCATTCACTGGCCCGGCGCCTTCCTTGGCGGCAAAGGTGTCCTCCCCGCCTCGAACCACCAGCATGGGCACCCGCCGGGAGACGTCATAATAGCCCTCCCGGAAGATGTACTCCAGGAGCAGGCCCACCAGGGGCGCAAATTTGCTGTTGATTTCCAACTCGATGCGCTCGGCGCGATAGCGGGCCTTGTCGTTGATGTCCGCCATTTTGGCCGCGTGCCAGACATAGCCGCAAGGCCGGGCCGGACCCGCGGCCACGGTCTGCCATTTCTTTTCAAACCCGCAGAAGGTCTTGACTTTTTGCGCCCCTGCCGGCACCCAGACCGGGACGCTGAGGGTCACCCCCACCCGGTCGCCCTGGGGCCAGCGCCGGCTGCGCAGGTCCTCCCAGGAGATTTCGCCCACGTCCGGCCTTAAGTTCAGGGTCTGATGGCGCAGCTCGATGAGCCGTCCCACTGTAAGCAAGCTCTTGGCCTGCCGCACCCTGGTGAGAAAATCCTGGTCCCGGGCCTCAGGGGACATCTGGGGGTCATAGTTCAGGGCCACCTTTTTCATGATCCCCGCGGCCCGGGGAGCCTGGGAGCTTTCCATGATTACGGGTGGGGAGGGGGGGGCAGGGGAGGGGGGGGCGGGGGCCCCAAAGGTTGCAGAAGTGGCGGCCAGCCAGACCGACAAACAGGCCGCAGCCCAAAGCCGCATATTTAGCCGATTCAGCATCCGTTAATTCTATGGGAAGGGGAGGCGGTAGTCAATTGCTCCGAATCGAGGCAGGAGCGGGGGACGGCTATTTTGTATCTCACGCCAAGACGCCAAGACGTAAGGGCGCAATAATAATTTAATATCGGCATCCATCGGCG
>Ga0233425_10001318_pt1 | contig 56887 bp, 70 predicted proteins | sample Watercolumn_Towu_2_FD_181712 | JGI IMG/M metagenome (GOLD analysis project Ga0233425, IMG submission 181712) | Freshwater microbial communities from Lake Towuti, South Sulawesi, Indonesia - Watercolumn_Towuti2014_140_MG | ecosystem: Environmental > Aquatic > Freshwater > Lake | place... | reverse complement strand
ATAGAATCCGCGCGCCATTCGAGGATTATTCGATCATGCCCACCCCCTCCTTCGATGAACGTCTTGCCGTCGTGGTCCCGGTGAAGAACGAGGCCGAGAACATCGAGCCCCTTATCCGCGAGATCATTGCCGCTGTCTCCAACCTGTCCGATTTCGAGATCGTCTACGTGGATGACGGCAGTACCGATGCCACGCTTGCCGAACTGAAGCGCCTGGCCGCCGAGCTGCCACAGTTGAGGATCGTCCGCCACGAGGCCAGTTGCGGCCAGAGCACGGCCATCACTTCCGGCGTGCTGGCTGCTCGCTTCGACTGGATCGCCACCCTTGACGGCGACGGCCAGAACGATCCGGGGGATATCCCAAGCCTGCTGGCGCGCCTACGCGCAGCCAAGCCGGAGGAGAACCTGCACATGCTTGCCGGTTGGCGCGCCAATCGCCGCGATACCTGGTTCCGTCGCTTCTCGTCCAAGGTGGCCAACGGCGTGCGCTCCAGTTTGCTGAAGGACGCCACCCCGGACACCGGTTGCGGCCTCAAGGTATTCAGTCGCGCCACCTTCCTGCGCCTGCCCTACTTCGACCACATGCACCGTTTTCTGCCCGCCCTGGTGCAACGCCACGGCGGCCGCGTGGAATCGGTGGTGGTGAACCACCGTCCGCGGGAGCGGGGCACATCGAAGTATGGCCTGCACAACCGACTGTGGGTGGGCATCGTCGATCTGTTCGGTGTCATGTGGCTGATCCGGCGAGCGAAGCAACCGGTGCTGCTGGATTCCTGACACCAGCCCATGTCCCCCCGCGCCATCCTCAAAGGCCTGCTGCTGATCGCTTCCCTGGCGGCTCTGGGCTTCCTCGCCAAGCACGGCCACCTGGCCGACATGCTGTCGGAACACTGGATCGACACGGAAGTGCGTGGCAAGGGCTGGACCGGCGACCTGATCTTCCTGGCCATGGGGACCATCACCACCGCCCTCGGCTTTCCCCGCCAGGTCGTGGCCTTCCTGGGCGGCTACGCCTTCGGCTTCATCAGCGGATCCATCCTGGGCATCCTGGCGGCACTGATCGGCTGCGTGCTCGCCTTCTATTACGCACGTTGGTTCGGACGCGGTCTCATCGCCCATCGCTTCCCCGGTCGCATCCGCAAGGTGGATGACTTTCTTCGCGGTCACCCCTTCAGCATGGCGGTGGTCATCCGCCTGCTACCGGTGGGCAGCAACCTCGTCACCAACCTGCTGGCCGGCGTCACCAGCGTACGCGGTCTGCCCTTCTTCGCCGGATCGGCGGTGGGATACCTGCCGCAGACCCTGGTGTTCGCCCTGGCAGGCAGTGGCGTGAATTTCAACCCCGCCCTGCGCCTTACCCTGGCCGGCGTCCTCTTCGTGGTTTCCAGCCTCATCGGCGTGTGGCTGTACCGCCGCCACCGGCACGGCGTGGCCCTGGAGGCGGAGCTGGATGAAGCCCTGGGCGATGAACCCGCCCGTGTCACCCGACCCCTGTGAGCCGCCGCGACAGCCCGCCCCATTGGGTAACCTGGATTGTCTGGCTGGCGCTGCTGTCCAGCGTCACCCTCCTGTGCCGCCCGGCCCTACCCCTTGACGAAACCCGTTACCTCTCAGTGGCCTGGGAGATGTGGCAGCGTGGCGATCTCCTGGTCCCGTTCAAGAATGGCGAACCATACAGCCATAAGCCACCGCTGCTGTTCTGGATGATCCACGCCGGCTGGTGGGCGTTCGGGGTGAACGACTGGTGGCCGCGGCTGATCTCACCTCTTTTGGCACTGGCCGGCACCTGGATGACCTGGCGCCTGGCCCGCCGCCTCTGGCCCCAATCCCCTGACAGCGCCCGCTTTCCCCCCATGGTGCTGCTCTCCAGCCTGCTCTGGCTGCTCTACGCTCAGGCCCTGTTCTTCGACGTGCTCATTGCCGTCTGCGCCCTCATCGGCCTCACCGCAATAGTGGAGGCCGCCCTCACAGGTCGTCGCGGCTGGTGGGCGGTGTTCGGCCTGGGCGTAGGGCTGGGCGTGCTGGCAAAGGGCCCCGCCATTCTGGTGCACCTGTTGCCGGCGGCCCTCCTGGCACCCTGGTGGCTGCGGCATGCGCCCAGGGCCTTTTCCTGGTCCGGTTGGTACGCGGGCCTCGGCCTGGGCCTGCTACTGGGGGTAGCCACCGCCCTGGCCTGGGCCATCCCGGCAGGGCTGCATGGCGGCGAGGCGTATCGCGATGCCATCTTCTGGGGTCAGACGGCGGACCGCATGGTGCAATCCTTCGCCCATCGACGGCCGGTTTGGTGGTACCTGGCCGCCCTTCCCCTCTTCGTATTCCCCTGGCTGTTCTGGCCCAGCATGCTGGCCCAGCTCGGCAGGACCCTTCGCACTGAGTGGCGGGATGCCGGCCAGCGTTTTGCCTTGGTCTGGTTCCTGGGTGGCCTGCTGATCTTTTCCGCTATCAGCGGCAAACAGCCGCATTACCTGCTGCCGGAATTTCCTGCCGCCGCCCTGCTCATCGGCCACGCCCTGGCACTTAACCCCAGCCGCGCCAGACCCTGGCTGCCGGGGATGGCCCTCATCGCGCTGGGCGTGGCGCTAACCTACCTCGTCCTGGCGCAGGGCGAGCCACAGGGCGCGCTGCGCATCGCTGCACATCTGCCGCCCTGGGCCGGCGCCGGCTTCCTGCTGGCGGGAATACTGGCCCTCTCCGATGCCGGCCACCCCTCGGCCCAGGCCAAGCGGTTGGCCTGGGCCAGCCTGCTGGCTCTGCTCTGGCTCCTGTTCGCGGTCTTCCGCCCTCTCGCGCCCGCTTACGACGTGGCGCCCATGGCGCGGGAACTGGCACGCTATCAAGCACAGGGCCGGCCAGTGGCCAACGAGGGCAAGTACCACGCCCAATACCAGTTCGCTGGCCGGCTCGGACAACCCCTGACCGCGCTCCATGCCCCGGCCCTGGCGGACTGGCTGGAAGCACATCCGGACGGCGTCGCCGTGGTCTATCTGGACGCCCATGAGCAGGCTGCATCGTATCGACCTTTGTACCGCCAGCCCTACCGGGGTGGTGCCGCCCTGCTCGTCGACCGGCGCAGCGCCCCTGCGCTGCGCGGCCATGCCGGTGCGGCGCCCGAGGACAGCGAGGACTAGCGTGGACATGGAATACCGCCACCTGGGCGGACTCAAGGTGTCGGCCATCGGTCTGGGCACCATGACCTTCGGCCAGCAGAACACCCCGGCCGAGTCCCATGCGCAACTGGATTACGCCTTCGGGCGCGGCGTGAACTTCATCGATACGGCCGAGATGTACCCGGTGCCACCGAGAGCCGAGACCTTCAGCCGCACCGAGCGCATCGTCGGGGAATGGCTGGCGCGACAACCGCGGGACCGGGTCGTCCTCGCCACCAAGGTTGCCGGGCCCCGCCGCGCGCTGAACTGGATACGCGGCGGCCCCAAATCCCTCGACGCGGACAACATCCGAACCGCCCTGGAAGGTTCCCTCACGCGCCTGGGTACCGATTACGTCGATCTGTACCAGATCCACTGGCCGGAACGGAACGTGCCCATGTTCGGCCAGTACCGTTTCGACCCGGCCATGGAAACCGACGCGGTGCCCATCCGCGAACAGCTGGCGGTGCTGAGTAGCCTGGTAAAGGCGGGCAAGATCCGCCACATCGGGTTGTCCAACGAGTATCCGTGGGGTGTCATGGAATTTCTGCGCTTGGCCCGGGAGTACGGGCTGGAACGGGTGGTCGCCATCCAGAACCCTTACAACCTCCTGAACCGGACCTTCGAAGCCGGCTTGGCGGAGATATCCTTCCGCGAGGAACTGCCCCTGCTGGCCTACTCCCCCCTAGCTTTCGGTTACCTGAGCGGCAAGTATCTGGCGGATTCCGCCGCCAGCGGCCGGATCACTCTGTTCCCGGGCTTTGCCCAGCGCTACGGGAAGCCCGGCGTCCAGCCCGCCGTTGCCGCGTACGCGGCGCTGGCCCGGGAACTGGGCATGTCGCCGGCCACCCTGGCCCTGGCCTTCGCCTACCGGCGCTGGTTCGTGGCCAGCACCCTCATCGGCGCCACCACCATGGACCAGTTGCGGGAAAACCTGGACGCTTGGGACGTGGTGTTGCCGGAGGCGGCGCTGACGCGGATCGAGGCGATCCACCTGGAGCACTTCAACCCCGCCCCCTGAAATGAAAAACCGCCGCGCTGGGCGGCGGTTTAGTCAAGACGGAGCGGTTTACTTCTTCTTCTTGCCCTTGGCGTTGGCGGCGGCGCTCAGCGCGGCACCGGGCTTGAAGCGCACCACCTTCTTGGCGGGAATCTTCATTTCCTTGCCGGTCTGGGGGTTGCGGCCGGTGCGGGCCTTGCGCTCCTGCACGCTGAAGGTTCCGAAGCCGATGAACTGCACGCTGTCGCCCTTGGCTAGGGCATCGGAGATGGCTTCGATGGCGGCGGCGACGATGGTGGCGGTGGCGGCCTTGCTGGCGTTGGCCTTGGCGGCGACGGTATCGATCATTTCAGCTTTGTTCATGGTCAGGTCTCCTGGTTGATGTCATGGGAAATGACGGGGCGGATCATAGCAAGGCTGCGGCGTTTGTGGCTTGCCGCGCATCACTAATTTCGAGCAATTCGGTATCTTCAGTCCGGTAGGCAGGGCTGCAACAGCAATAAATCCGCAGCGGAACAGCACCGGTGTTCTCGATGCAATGCGGCGTGCCGGGCGGTATCAGCACCGTGCCCCCCGCCTCCAGCATGAAACTGGCATCGCCCAGCGTCATGCGTCCGCGGCCGGTGGCAATATGGTAGATCTCCTCGCTGACGTGATGCCGATGCAGGCGGGTGGCGGTGCCGGGCGGCACGATGGCCTCGGCCAGGCTCTGGTTGCGCACGCCATGGTGGTCCGGGTGCATGAGTTCCCGCACCTCGGAACCGTCCAGTGTGCGGTAGGGCTCGATTTCTGCATAACGGGTATGCATGGCGGTACGGCTGCACTGAAATCCGGTGGGTGCCAGCTTACCAGTTGGTCTCCCGCTCCGCCGTGGCAGAAATGCGGTGGATGGTGAGGTCGGCGCCGTTGAATTCCTCCTCCGCGTCCAGACGCAGGCCGACGCTGGCCTTGAGGCCACTGTAGACCGCTGCGCCACCAGCAAGCGCTATCGTGATGCCCAGCAGAGTGCCCACCAGTTGCGCCGCGAGGGAGACGCCACCGACACCACCCATGGCCTGCAGACCGAAGATCCCGGCGGCGATGCCGCCCCAGGCGCCACACAAGCCATGCAGGGGCCAGACACCCAGCACATCGTCGATCTTCCACTTGTTCTGGGTGATGGTGAACATCACCACGAACAGGGCACCCGCGATCGCGCCCGTGATCAGGGCGCCCACCGGATGCATCAGGTCGGAACCCGCGCACACCGCAACCAGGCCGGCAAGAGGACCGTTATGGATGAAACCGGGGTCGTTTTTCCCCAACAGCAGGGCCGCCAGGGTGCCTCCCACCATAGCCATCAGGGAATTCACCGCCACGAGGCCGGACACCGCCTCCAGGGTTTGCGCGGACATGACGTTGAAGCCGAACCAGCCCACCGTGAGGATCCAGGCGCCTAGGGCAAGAAATGGAATGCTGGAGGGCGGATGCGCGGACATCATGCCGTCGTGGCGGTAGCGGCCCCGGCGAGCGCCTAGTAGCACCACCGCAGGCAGGGCGATCCAGCCGCCCATTGCATGCACCACCACGGAGCCTGCGAAATCGTGGAACTTGGCGCCGAAGCTGGCATTCATCCAGTCCTGGAAACCGGCGTTGTTGTTCCAGGCCAGCCCCTCGAAAAAGGGGTAGACCAGGCCCACCAGAACGAAGGTGGCGGCCAGTTGCGGATTGAACTTGGCGCGCTCGGCGATGCCGCCGGAGATGATCGCCGGGATGGCGGCGGCGAAAGTCAGCAGGAAGAAGAATTTGACCAGCTCGTAGCCGTTCTTCTGCAGCAGTTGATCCGCCCCGGTCATGAAACCGACGCCGTAGGCGACGCTATAGCCGATGAAGAAATAGGCGATGGTGGAAACCGAGAAGTCGGTGAGGATTTTCACCAGGGCGTTGACCTGGTTCTTGCGCCGCACCGTGCCCAGTTCAAGAAACGCGAATCCCGCGTGCATGGCCAGGACCATGATGGCGCCTAGCAGAATGAACAGCACATCGCCGCCCGATTTGAATGCATCCATGAAGTTCTCCTCGAAAACCCTGACCGGATAGCAAGAGGCGTGCCTTCTATTGGGGCGCGATTCGTTTACAGATGAAATCCTGCTCGCCCTCTCCCACGGCCTCATCCCAAGGCATAAGCCGTAACGAGCTATTCAATGCGGATGAGTGTGCAAATAACAAACGCCCCATGACGGGGCGCCTTCCTGAATACCGCACCGAATCAGTGCATCAACTGGCCTTTTTCTGCTCGTCCTCAATGCGATCCAGCTCGGCATCCAACTCGTTCTCCGAAAGTGGCCTGTAACTGTCCACCTCGGGCGCCACCGGCTGCTTCTTGACCACCCAGCCGGCGATGATCACCCCCAGTTCATAGAGCAGCCACAGGGGTACGGCCAGCATGATCTGCGACACCACGTCCGGCGGGGTGAAGATGGCACCGATGACAAAGGCGCCGACGATGACATAGGGCCGGCCTTCCTTCAGCTTGCTCACCTCGACGATGCCGGTCATGGCCAACACGATGACCACGATGGGCACCTCGAAGGTGACGCCGAAAGCCAGGAACATGGTGATGACGAAATCCAGGTACTTGCCGATGTCGGTCATCACCGCCACCCCTGCAGGGGCGATGCCGACGATGAATCCGAACACCACAGGGAACACCAGAAAGTAGGCGAAGGCCATCCCGCAGGCGAACAGGAACACGCTGGCAACCACCAGGGGCAGGATCAGCCTTCTCTCGTGAGAATAGAGCCCGGGCGCGATAAAGGCCCAGACCTGGTAGAGGATGTAGGGCAAGGCGCCCAGGAACGCCGCCATCATGGCCACCTTGATGGGCACGAAGAAGGGCGTCACCACTTCCGTGGCGATCATCTGCCCGCCCTGGGGCAGCTTGGACAGCAGCGGCTGCGCCAGTAATGTGTACAGGTCGTTGGCAAAGGGGAACAGGCAGACGAATAGTGCGATCCAGGCGATGGCCGAACGCAGCAGGCGATCGCGCAGTTCGATCAGATGCGAGATGAAGGTTTCCTGGCCGTCGATGTGCATGGGCTGGAACCGGGTCAGCCCACTGGGCCGTCGGGGTAATCGTCGGCGACACTGGCGACGACGGGCTTGGGTGGCACGGGTCGGTCGTCCTTCGTTGCGGGCGTGCCCGTAATGCGTGCCTTGCCGTCTCCATGCGCCGTGCCTTCCGTCGCACCGACCTGGACAGGGGCGGCATCTGCCAGCACAGGCGGCGTCTCGGCGGCCGCTGTCGGCGGTAGCGCACCCGTCGCATGGGCGGCCTCCTCGGCCTTGATCCTGTCGTATTCCTGCTGGGCCAGACCACCGTCGGTGGTGCTCATGGCCTGCATCACGCGGCTGATCTGGGTGGTTTCCTGTTCCACCACCGTTTCCGCCTCTCGCGCCACGTTGCCAGCGAGGATCTCGTACTTCTGCGCCGTTTCCTTCATTTCCTGCTGCATCTTGCGCAGCTCTTCCAGCTTGATGTCGCGGTCAATGTCCTGCTTGACCTGGGAAACATAGCGATTCAATTTGCCAAGCCATTGCCCGGCGGTGCGCGCCACCTTGGGCAGGCGCTCGGGGCCGATGACAATCAGGGCCACTAGGCCGATTACCAAGAGTTCGGAGAAACCGACGTCGAACATGGTGAGTAAGGGGTAAGGGGCAGGACGACAGAGCGACGAGTAAGGGGCTTATTCCTCACCCCTTGCTCCTCAACGGCTTCATCCTTGCTGCTTGTCCTTGACCTCGCCCTCGATGGTGGTGCCACGGGTCTCCCCCTGGCGGGGCAGTTCGGTGGGTTTGTTCTTTTCCTCGTTCATGGCGTCCTTGAAGTTCTTCACTGCGCCGCCCAGGTCGCCGCCGATGTTGCGCAGCTTCTTGGTCCCAAAAATCAGCAGGACGATCACCAGGACGATCAACCAATGCCAAATGCTGAAAGAGCCCATTGCGTTTCTCCTCGATCAAATTCAGTCGTTAAAGGGGGTGAGGTCCGTTGCCACCGATGACATGGACATGCAGGTGGAAGACCTCCTGGCCGCCGCCCCGGCCGGTATTGATGACTGTGCGGAAGCCGTCGGAGAGGCCCTGCTCCTGGGCAAGCCTGGGCGCAAGCAGCAGGATCTTACCCAGCACGTCCCTGTGGCTGTCGTCGCACTCAGCCAGGGAGGCCACGTGCCGCCTGGGAATGAGCATGAAGTGCACTGGCGCCGCCGGGTGGATGTCGTGAAAAACCAGCACATCCTCGTCTTCGTATACCTTGCGGCAGGGGATATCGCCCGCCGCGATCTTGCAGAATATGCAGTCACTCATCAATTGAACCTCTTGCTTGCCTACTCGGGCCTGGAAGCCTTCTCGGACAGGCCTGACAGGCCCTCGCGCCGCGCCAGCTCATTCAGGACTTCATCCGGGTGGATACCTTCCCGGGCCAGCAGAACCAAACAATGAAACCACAGGTCGGCGGTTTCATAGATGATTTTTTCGCGTTCGCCGTCCTTGGCGGCCATGATGGTCTCCGCCGCCTCCTCGGCCACCTTCTTCAGAATCGCGTCCAGGCCCTTGGTGTAAAGCTTGGCCACGTAAGAGGACTGGGGGTCCGCACTCTTGCGCGCCTCCAGGGTCGCCGCCAGGCGGTCGAGGATGTCCGAAGCCGCGCCGCTCATTTCTTGTAGATCTCGTGGGGATCCTTGAGCACCGGGTCCACAGCCACCCACTGTCCTTTCTCCAGTTTGTGGAAGAAGCAGCTGCGCCGCCCGGTGTGGCAGGCAATGCCACCCACCTGCTCGATCTTCATCAGCAGCACGTCTTCATCGCAGTCCAGGCGGAGTTCCAGCACCTTCTGTGTGTGGCCCGACTCCTCACCCTTGTGCCACAGCTTCTTGCGCGAGCGCGACCAGTACACCGCCTCGCCAGTCTCCACCGTGCGCTTCAGGGATTCCCGGTTCATCCAGGCCACCATGAGGATATCTCCGGTCTTCGCGTCCTGGGCAATGGCCGGAATCAGGCCGTCATCGGACCAGTTGATCTTGTTCAGCCAGGCTTCGCTCACGCTCGATTCCTCACAACCTTACCTCGATGTCTTGTTCCGCCATGAAGCGCTTGCACTGCTCCACGGTGTATTCGCCGAAATGGAAAATGCTGGCGGCCAGCACCGCGTCGGCACCGCCGATCTTCACGCCGTCCGCCAAGTGCTGAAGATTGCCGACGCCACCGCTCGCGATCACCGGGATATTCACCGCGTCGACGATGGCACGGGTCAGGTTAAGGTCGAAGCCGATCTTGGCGCCGTCCCGGTCCATGCTTGTGAGAAGGATTTCACCCGCCCCAAGTTCCTCCATCTTGCGTGCCCAGTCCACTGCATCCAGGCCGGTGGGCTTGCGTCCGCCGTGGGTGAAAATTTCCCATTTTGGGGAAGCCCCCCATACGGTCTGCTTGGCGTCGATGGCCACCACGATACATTGGCTGCCGAAACGGCCGGTACAGTCCTTTACCAACTGCGGCTTGAACACTGCGGCGGTGTTGATGGACACCTTGTCGGCGCCGGCGTGCAACAAACGGCGAACGTCCTCTACGGCTCGCACGCCGCCGCCCACGGTCAGTGGGATGAATACTTGGGCCGCCACATCTTCAATGATGTGCAGGATCAGGTCCCGGTCGTCGGAAGTGGCGGTGATGTCCAGGAAGGTGAGTTCGTCGGCGCCCTGCTCGTCGTAACGGCGGGCGATCTCCACCGGATCGCCGGCATCGCGCAGATTGACGAAGTTGACACCCTTCACCACGCGGCCGGAGGTCACGTCCAGGCAGGGGATGATGCGTTTGGCGAGTCCCATTATTTGCCGGACAGCTCGTCGGCCAGGACCTGGGCAGCCGTGAAGTCCAGAGTGCCCTCGTAGATGGCACGGCCGGTGATTGCGCCCATGATGCCTTCCCCCTCCACGGCGCACAGGCGCTTCACGTCGTCCAGGTTGGTGATGCCGCCGCTGGCGATGACCGGAATGGTGAGCGCCTGGGCCAGCTTCACGGTGGCCTCGATGTTGACGCCGGAAAGCATGCCGTCGCGGCCGATGTCGGTGTAGACCACGGCTTCGACGCCGTAGTCCTGGAATTTCTGCGCCAGGTCGATGACATCGTGGTGGGTCACCTTGGACCAGCCCTCCACCGCGACCTTGCCGTCCTTGGCGTCCAGGCCGACGATGATGTGCCCGGGGAAGGCAGTGCAGGCGTCGTGCAGGAAGCCGGGGTTCTTGACCGCGGCGCTGCCGACGATGATGTAGGTGATGCCGTCGTCCAGGTAGCGCTCGATGGTGTCCAGATCGCGGATGCCGCCACCCAGTTGCACCGGGATCTCGTCGCCCACCTCGTTGACGATGGCCTTGATGGCAGCCTCGTTCACCGGCTTGCCTGCGAAGGCGCCGTTCAAATCCACCAGATGCAGGCGGCGGGCGCCGCTGGCCAGCCACTTCTCCGCCATGTCGGCCGGATTGGAGGAGAACACCGTGGCGCTGTCCATCTCGCCCTGCTTGAGGCGGACGCACTGGCCGTCTTTGAGATCGATCGCGGGAATGATGAGCATGACTTACCTCGGATTACCGTCCCAGGACACGAAGTTTTGCAGAAGGCGCAGGCCCGCGGTGGCACTCTTCTCAGGATGGAACTGCACGGCGAACAGGTTGTCGCGGGCCACCGCGCAGGTGAAAGGAAAGGGATAGCTGCTTTCGCCGGCGACGATCGAGGCGTCAGCCGGCTGGGCGTAATAGCTGTGCACGAAGTAGAAGCGGGCGCCGTCCTCGATGCCCGTCCAGAGGGGATGGCGCATGGCCTGGCGCACGTTGTTCCAGCCCATATGCGGCACTTTTAGCCTGTTGCCGGCGGCGTCATGCATGGCCGCGTCCGGGAAGCGCTTCACGTTCCCGGCCATCAGGCCCAGGCAGGGAGTGTCGCCCTCGTCGCTGTGCTCGAACAGCACTTGCAGGCCCATGCAGATGCCAAGGAAAGGCTTGTCTGCCGCCGCATCGAGGATGGCCTGCCGCAGGTCGTGAGCCTCGATTTCCGCCATGCAGTCGGGAGCCGCCCCTTGGCCGGGGAATACCACCCTGCCAGCGCCGGCGATCAGACCTGGATCATCGGTCACCGCCACCTCGGCGCCGGGGGCAACATGCTCCAGGGCTTTGCGCACGGAATGCAGATTGCCCATGCCGTAGTCGATCACGGCGATGTCAGCCATTCAGGGTGCCTTTCGTGGAGGGCGTGGCACCCGCCATACGCGGGTCGATCTCCACCGCCATGCGCAACGCCCGGCCAAAGGCCTTGAACACGGTCTCGGCCTGATGGTGGGCGTTGACACCACGCAGGCAGTCCACGTGCAGGGTCACGCCGGCGTGGTTGACGAAGCCCTGGAAAAATTCCCTGAACAGGTCCACGTCGAAGTCACCGATGCGGGCGCGGCTGAAATCGATGTGGAACTCCAGGCCGGGCCGACCGGACAGGTCAATCACCACCCGTGACAGTGCTTCGTCCAAAGGTACGTAGGCTTGGCCGTAGCGGCGTATACCCTTCTTGTCACCCAGGGCCTTGGCTAAAGCCTGGCCCAGGGTGATGCCGATGTCCTCGGCGGTGTGGTGTGCGTCGATGTGCAGATCGCCCTCCGCCTGGATCTCCAGATCGATAAGGCCATGGCGAGCAACCTGATCCAGCATGTGTTCAAGAAAAGGCACGCCGGTGTGGAAAGCGGCGCGGCCGGAACCGTCCAGATCGAGTTTGACGGTGATCCGGGTTTCCAGCGTGTTGCGGGCCACTTCGGCGGTACGGGGCATAGCGGTATTCCAGCTCAGTTGTTCAACGCGGCTCTCAGCGCGGCGAGGAAAGATGCGTTCTCGTCCGGTGCGCCCACGGTCACCCGCAGGCAGTTCTCCAGCAGGGGATGCGCGCCATGCAGATTCTTGATCAGTACGCCCCGGGCCTTGATGCCGGCGAATACGCCGAGCGCATCAGCCACCCGGAACAAAATGAAATTTGCATGGCTGTCAAAAGCCTCCACGCCGGCCAGCAAGGACAGGGCATGGATCAATTTCCCCCGTTCTTCGACCAGGGTAGCCGCCTGGGCCTCCAGCTCATCGGTATGATCCAGGGCAAATTGCGCCGCCACCTGGGTCAGAACGTTGACATTATACGGGAGGCGAACCTTGTCGAACTCGCCGATCCAGGTGGGTCTGCCCACCAGATAGCCAAGGCGAATCCCTGCCAGGCCCAGCTTGGATACGGTGCGCATGAGTAGCAGGTTGTCGAAGCGGCCCAGTGCGTCGAGAAAGGAAAGACCGCCTGTGAAGGCGTGATAGGCCTCGTCCACCACCACCAGCCCAGGCGCAGCGGCGATGATGCGTTCTATGGCGGCCCTTTCGAAGACATTGCCGGTGGGGTTGTTGGGATAGGCCAGGAAAATCAGGGCCGGTTCTTCCCGTTCGATCGCCTCAAGAACGGCCGCCTCGTCGAGAGAGAAATCCGGCCTAAGTGGCACGCCCACGTAACGCATGCCCGCGAGGCCGGCAATCATGCGGTACATGACGAAGGAGGGCTCCACCGCAAGCAACCTGGCGTCGGGTTTGGCCAGAGCCATCGCCAGCATCTGGATCAGTTCGTCGGAACCGTTGCCCAGCAGGATGTCATAGTCCGGGGCGATGCCGAAGGCCGCCCGCAATGCCTCATGAACACCTGGCGCCCGGGGATCGGGATAGCGGTTGATGTCCGCATCTGCAAGCAGTCCGCCCAGTTCCCAGCGCAAGGCCTCGGGCAAGCGATAGGGATTTTCCATGGCGTCCAGCTTCACCATGCCAGCGGCGTCGGCGACATGGTAGGCGGACAGGGCCAGGATTTCGGGGCGGATGAGCTGGTCTGGAGTCATGGCGTGGGCTTGAGCCCGAAAGATACCGGATTCCGGAGGGCGCGGGGCGTCCTCCGGCGGGTTGTCATGTCGCTTAGTTGCCCATCCGGTATTCGGCGGAACGGCCGTGGGCCTGGAGTCCCTCGCCGTAGGCCAGAGCGGTGGCGATCTCTCCCAGGCTCTTCGCCCCCTGCTCAGAGACATGGATCAGGCTGGAGCGCTTCTGGAAGTCGTACACCCCCAGGGGCGAGGAGAAACGGGCCGTGCGGGAGGTGGGCAGCACATGGTTGGGACCGGCACAGTAATCGCCCAGGGCCTCGCAGGTGTTGCGGCCCATGAAGATGGCGCCAGCGTGGCGGATCAGGGGCAGCAGGGCATCCGGATCGTCCACCGACAGTTCCAGGTGCTCAGGGGCGATGAAGTTGGCGATCTCGGCGGCCTCAGCAAGGTCGCGACAATGGATGAGCCCCCCCCGGTTGCCGATGGAAGCGGAGATCACGTCCTGGCGCGGCAATGTCGGCAGCAGCCTCTTCACGCTGGCCTGAACTGCGTCCAAAAAGGCATCATCGGGTGAGATCAGGATGGACTGGGCCAACTCATCGTGCTCGGCCTGGGAGAACAGGTCCATGGCAATCCAGTCCGGATTGGTCCTGCCGTCGCAGATCACCAGGATTTCCGAGGGGCCGGCGATCATGTCGATGCCGACGATACCGAACACCCGGCGCTTGGCCTCGGCAACGTAGGCGTTGCCGGGGCCCACGATCTTGTCAACCTGGGGAATGCTGGCGGTGCCGTAGGCCAGGGCCGCCACGGCCTGGGCGCCGCCGATGCAGAACACCCGGTCCACGCCGGACACCAGGGCCGCCGCCAGCACCAGGTCGTTGCGCACCCCGTCCGGGGTGGGCACCACCATGATGAGTTCCTTCACCCCCGCCACCTTGGCGGGAATGGCGTTCATCAGCACGGAGGAGGGATAGGCGGCCTTGCCGCCGGGCACGTACAGGCCCACCCGGTCCAGGGCGGTGACCTGCTGGCCCAGCACCGTGCCGTCGGCTTCCTTGTAGGTCCAGGATTCCATACGCTGCCGCTCGTGGTAGACCCGGACCCGCTCGGCGGCGGCCTTTAGGGCCTTCTCCAGGCGCAGGGGCAGCTTTTCCAGGGCCGCTTCCAGGTCCGCCTTGCCCAGTTCCAGGCTGGCCATGGCCGGGGCGTTCAAGCGATCGAAGCGGGCGGTGTATTCCAGCACCGCCGCGTCGCCCCGGGAACGGACGCCCGCCAGGATGTCGGAGACGGCGTTCTGCACCGCGCTGTCGGTGGCGTCGTTGAAGGCCAGCAGGGAGGCGAGGTGCGCCTGGAAATCGGGGGCGGCGGCATTGAGTCGGGTCATGGTGACATCGGTCATGATCGGTACTCTCGGCGGGTATTGGGGGAGAGGGGGAAGAAAGCGCGGAAGTTGCCGGGATTATAGCCATGCCGCGCTGCGGCAAGGGTTTGGATACCGGGGTTATTCCTGACTCAACTCAAGGACGTACCGCGCCCCGGAAGGCCTCGATGATGGGCTGGAGAGCGTCATGCTTGAGCTTCATCGCCGCCTGGTTGACCACCAGGCGGGAACTGATGCTCATGATCTCTTCCACCGCCACCAGGTTGTTGGCCTTGAGGGTGCCGCCGGTGGAGACCAGGTCGACGATGACGTCGGACAGGCCCACCAGAGGCGCCAGCTCCATGGAACCGTAGAGCTTGATGAGGTCGACGTGCACGCCCTTTTGCGCGAAATGCAGGCGGGCGGTTTGCACATACTTTGTGGCCACGCGCAGGCGCGCGCCACGGCGCACGGCGGCCTCGTAGTCGAAGCCCACCGGGGTCGCCACCATCATGCGGCACTTGGCGATTTGGAGATCCACCGGCTGGTAGAGGCCCTCGCCGCCATGCTCGATAAGCACGTCCTTGCCGGCGATGCCCAGGTCTGCCGCGCCGTGCTGTACGTAGGTGGGCACATCCGTGGCCCGCACGATGATGAGCCGCACGTCCGGCCGATTGGTGCCGATGATCAGCTTGCGCGAGGTTTCCGGACTCTCGCTGGGCGTGATGCCCGCCGCCGCCAGCAGGGGCAGGGTTTCCTCGAAGATGCGGCCCTTGGACAGGGCGAGGGTGATGCCGCTCATGCCTTCTCCCGCTTGATCAACGCTCCCAGGGCAGTGAGCTTCTTCTCAAGACGGTCATAGCCCCGGTCAAGGTGGTAGATGCGCTCCACATGGGTTTCCCCTTCCGCCACCAAGCCGGCGATGACCAGGCTGGCAGAGGCGCGCAGGTCGGTGGCCATGACCGTGGCGCCCTGCAGCTTATCCACGCCTGTGACGAAGGCGGTATTGCCGTCGATCTTGATGTCTGCGCCCAGGCGCTGGAGTTCCACGGCGTGCATGAAGCGGTTCTCGAAGATGGTCTCCCGGATCACCGCCGTGCCGTCGGCTACGGCGTTGATGGCCATGAACTGGGCCTGCATGTCGGTGGGAAAGGCGGGATAGGGCGCGGTGCGGATGGACACGGCCTTGAGACGGGCGGGCGCCATGATGCGGATGGATTCGTGGTCCGGTGTCTTTTCGCCGATCACCTCGCAGCCTGCATCCATGAGCTTATCGACCACCGCGTCCAGGTAGCCGGTGGAGGTGCCGTTGAGGCGGATGTCGCCGCCGGTGGCCGCCGCCGCGCAGAGGAAGGTACCGGTCTCGATGCGGTCGGGCATGACCCGGTGGTTGGCACCATGCAGCCGTTCCACACCGCGGATGCGGATCACGTCGGTACCGGCGCCGCTGATCTGGGCGCCCATGGCCACCAGGCACTGGGCCAGGTCCACCACTTCCGGCTCCCGGGCAGCGTTCTCGATGATGGTCTCGCCGTCACCCAGGCAGGCGGCCATCATCAGGTTCTCGGTGCCGGTGACGGTGACCATGTCGGTGAACAGGCGGGCGCCCCTGAGCTTGGTCGCCTTGGCGGTGATGTAGCCGTGCTCCACCGCCACTTCCGCGCCCATGGCCAGCAGGCCCTTGATGTGCTGGTCCACGGGCCGGGCACCAATGGCGCAACCGCCGGGCAGGGACACCTTGGCCTCGCCGCAACGGGCCAGCAGTGGCCCCAGTACCAGGATCGAGGCGCGCATGGTCTTCACCAACTCATAGGGCGCGATGGGGTTGTGCAGGCCGGAGGCATCCAGGCTGACGTTCTCGCCCTCCCGCTCCACCTTCACGCCCATCTGGGCCAGGAGCTTGAGCATGGTGCCGATGTCGTTGAGACAGGGCACGTTGGTGAGCATCAGGGGCTCACTGGACAGCAGGCTGGCGCAGAGGATGGGCAGGGCGGCGTTCTTGGCGCCGGAAATGGAAACCTCTCCAGAGAGTCGGGCACCACCGGTGATGACGAGCTTATCCATATTGTTTGGCCCATTCTTCCGGTGTCAGGGTCTGCATGGAAAGGGCATGGATCTCGCTGTGCATGCGCTCGCCCAGGGCGCCATAGACGATCTGGTGGCGGGCCACCGGCAGCTTGCCGCGGAACTCGGGACTGACGATGAGGGCTTCGAAATGCTGGCCGTCACCGGCCACCTGGATGTGGTCGCAGGCCAGGCCGGCCTGGATCCACTGCTGGATTTGCTGGGGGGTAACCATGGAAGAACCGTCGATAAATCAGTGGCGGAGTTTATAGCCCGAACGCAACATCATCCAAGTCATGGCGGAAAGGACCAGGGCGCAGGGCGCCACCACCGCCAGACCCAGCCAGGGGTCCACGTCGCCCTGGCCGAAGAAGCCGTAGCGGAAGCCGTCGATCATGTAGAACACGGGATTGAAGTGGGAGACGGACTGCCAGAAGGGGGACAGGGAATGGACGGAATAGAACACGCCAGACAGGAAAGTCAGGGGCATGATGACGAAGTTCTGCACCGCCGCCAGGTTGTCGTATTGGTTGGCCCAGATGCCGGCCATGATGCCGATGCAGGAGAACACCGTACCCGAGGCCAGACCGAAGGCCAGCATCCAAAGGGGATGGGCCAGTTCCAGGTGGGCGAAGAACAGCCCCACCAGCAGCACGCCCAGCCCCACTGTGAAGCCGCGAATCAGGGCCGCGAACAGATAGGCGAGGAAGAACTCCATGTGGGAGATGGGCGGCAGCAGGACGAAGACGATGTTGCCGGTGACCTTGGACTGGATCAGGGAAGAGGAGCCATTTGCAAAGGCGTTCTGCAGTACCGCCATGAGGATCAGGCCCGGCATGAGGAAGGCGGTGTAATGGACGCCAGGATAGACCTGGACGTGCTCCTCCAGCACGTGGGAGAAAATCAGCAGGTACAGCAGGGCGGTGAGCACCGGCGCCCCCACGGTCTGCACCAGCACCTTGAGGAAGCGCAGGATTTCCTTGTACAGCAAAGTGCGGAAGCCCACGCTTAACATGCCGCTTCCCCACCATGGCGCATCAAGCGCAAAAAAACCTCCTCCAGATCGGCCTGGCCGACTTCCATGTCCCGGATCGCAATGCCGGCCTCGCGTAGGTTGGAAAGGATGGACTCCAACTCGGCATAGTCCGGCAGGTCCAGCACGAAACGCGCCCCGTCCCGGCCAGTCAAGCGGGGCCTCAGCGTCTCTGGCAGGCGGGCCGGCTCCAGTTCCAGCACCAGGCGCCGCTCGGGACCAGCCCGGAGCAAGCTCTCGGTGCGGTCCAAGGCGATGATGCGGCCCTGCTTGAGCATGGCCACCCGGCTGCACAGGGTCTCCGCCTCCTCCAGATAATGGGTGGTGAGGATGACCGTGTGGCCTGCCTGATTGAAGCGCCGGATGAAGGCCCAGAGGGATTGCCGTAGCTCCACATCGACGCCGGCAGTGGGCTCGTCCAGGACGATGACCGGCGGCTTGTGCACCAGGGCCTGGGCCACCAGCACCCGGCGCTTCATGCCGCCGGAGAGCTGACGGGTGTAGGTGTCCGCCTTCTCCGCAAGACCCAGGTTGGTGAGCAGCTCGTCTATCCAGTCGTCGTTGCGGCGGATGCCAAAGTAGCCGGACTGGAAGCGCAGGGTCTCGCGCACGGTGAAAAAGGGGTCGTAGACCAGTTCCTGGGGCACCACGCCCAGGCAGGCCCGGGCTTCCCGGTAGTCCTTGACCACGTCGTAGCCCATGACCTCCACCGAGCCGGCGCTGGCCCGGGTTAGACCGGCCAGGATGCTGATGAGGGTGGTCTTGCCGGCGCCGTTGGGCCCCAGCAGGGCGAAGAACTCACCCATCTCAATGTCCAGTTCGATCCCGCGCAGGGCGTGGACCTTGGGAAAACGCTTGTCCAGGCCGCGCAGGCGGACGGCGGCGGTCATGGCAGGAATCGGGAAGCGCGGATCAGAACTGGTCGGCGATGCCGTAAAGCTTGGCAAGGCTGACGAGACTCTCCGGCACAGCGCGGAACTCGATGGGCTTGGCCGCGGCACGGCGGCGCAGGGAAAGCATCAGACTCAGGGCGGAGGAGTCCATGTGGCCCACACCGGACAGGTCAAACACCGTGGCGCCCCCGGCCAGGGCAGCCTCGGCCTCGGCCAGCAGGCGGTTGGCGTTGTCGAGCACCAGATCGCCCTCGAAAGCAGCCACCCCGTCTTGCACCCGCATTACTTGTTCGCCCCGGTGGTGGATTGCTGATTGCGCCTGCCAAGGGCGGCGACCAGGCCTTCTATACCGCCCCGGCGTACCTCGGAATTGAAGGAATTGCGGTAGACCGTCACTAGGCTGACGCTGTCCACCAGGACATCGAACACCTTCCAGCCGGCATCCTGTTTCTCCATGCGGTAGTCGATGGGGATGGGCGGCGCGCCCGGCTTGCTGACCACGGTGTTGACGGTCACCTCTGTATCACCGGGTGCCATCTTCATGGGCGGAAATTCAATCTTGTAGTCGACAACGCTGGTCAGAGACGCCGAGTAGGTACGCACCAGCATGGTCTTGAACTGCTCCACCAGTTCCTTCTGCTGTTCGGGGGTGGCCTTGCCCCAGTTCTTGCCTACCGCCAACTGGGTCATCTGTCGGAAGTCGAAGTTCGGCAGGACCTTGTCCTCCACCAGAGCCAGAATTTTCCTGGTGTTGCCGTTCTTCAGATCCTTGTCCTGTTTGACGATGCGCAGCACCTCGTTGGTGGTGTTCTTGGCCAGCACATCCGGCGGCACCACCTCCGCACGGGCAGCCAGGGCGAATCCCGCCAGCAACCCCATGAATAACCACTGCATTGCCTGTTTCATGACATTCCCTCTTGTTTGCGAGTCCGCCCCACTTTCCATACGACGAGGGCGAAGGTCAATCGTATGTTCCTACCCGACGATGCAATCGGCACCCCTTTGTCGCGTTATTGAGCCGGCGGATCGGCTTTCTTATCAGCATCGGCCTTGTTGTATAAGAACTGGCCGATCAGGTTCTCCAACACCACTGCACCCTGGGTGAGTTTGATCCTGTCGCCCTGGGCCAGCATCTTCTGGTCTCCCCCCGCCTCCAGGGCGATGTACTGCTCGCCCAGCAGGCCGGAGGTCATGATCGAGGCGCTGGTGTCCTTGGGAAACTTGTAGCGGGCGTCAAGACTCAGGCTGACGCTGGCTTCATAGCTGGCGCCGTCAAAGCCGATCTCGGATACCCGGCCCACCACCACACCGGCGCTCTTCACCGGGGCTCGCACCTTGAGGCCACCGATGTTGTCGAATGAGGCCTTCACCAAGTAAGTCTGGGAACTGTCGAAAGCGCCCATGTTGCCCACCTTGAGGGCCAGAAAAAGGATGGCGGCGATGCCGGCCACCACGAAGATGCCGACCCAGAGGTCGAGGGTTGCGCGCTGCATGGATCAGACTCCACGGAACATGAATGCGGTCAGGATGAAATCCAGGCCAAGAATGGCCAGGGACGAGGTCACCACGGTGCGTGTGGTGGCGCGGGACACGCCCTCCGCCGTTGGCGGCGCGTCGTAGCCTTCAAACAGGGCGATGGCGGTGACGGCGATGCCGAACACCACGCTCTTGATCACCCCGTTCAGGATGTCTTCCTTGAAATCCACGGCAGCCTGCATCTGGGACCAGAAGGAGCCCTCGTCCACGCCGATCAGCACCACGCCCACCAGATAGCCACCCAGGATGCCCATGGCGGAAAACAGGGCAGCCAGAAGGGGCATGGAGATCACCGCGCCCCAGAAACGGGGCGCCACCACCCTGGCGATGGGATCGACGGCCATCATCTCCATGGCAGCGATCTGCTCGGTGGCCTTCATCAAGCCGATTTCCGCGGTGATAGCGGAACCTGCCCGGCTGGCGAACAGTAGTGCCGCCACCACCGGACCGAGTTCCCGCACCAGGGAGAGGGAAACCAGGACACCAAGCGCTTCTTCTGAACCATAGGTCTGGAGCGTCTCGTAGCCTTGCAGTCCCAGCACCATGCCGACGAACAACCCGGAAACCAGGATGATGATGAGGGACAGCACGCCCGCCGAGAATACTTCCCGGATGATGAGGTGAAAGCGACGGAAGCTCTGGCCGGAATGCAGCAGGGTGAGCAGGAAGAAGCGCGTCGCCACCCCCATGCGCCAGACGCCATCCACCACGCGCCGGCCGATGCCACGGATGCCGTTTAGCATGGGTGCAACTCCAGGTCGGCGACGTACGTCGGCGCCGGATAATGAAAGGGAACCGGCCCATCCTCCTCGCCGTGCACGAACTGGTGCACGTAGGCCAGGTCAGAGGCCTTGATCTCCGCCGGCGTGCCCTGGGCCACGATCACGCCCTCCGAGACGAAGTAGACGTAATCAACAATTTTCAGGGACTCCTGCACGTCATGGGTGACGACTACGGATGTCATGCCCAGGGTATCGGTCAGGCGCCGGATCAGGTTGCCGGTGACGCCGAGGGCGATGGGATCCAGGCCAGCGAAGGGCTCGTCATAGAGGATCAACGCCGGGTCCAGCGCGATGGAACGGGCCAGGGCCACACGCCGGGCCATGCCGCCGGAGAGCTCCGAGGGCATGAGATCCTGCGCACCTCGCAGGCCCACTGCATTCAATTTCATGAGCACCAGGTCGCGAATCATCTCTTCAGGCAGATCGGTGTGCTCGCGCAGTTGGAATGCCACGTTTTCGGCGACCGACATGTCCGTGAAAAGTGCGCCGAACTGGAACAGCATGCCCATACGCCGTCGTAGGTGATAGAGCCCGACCTGATCGATCTGACTCATGTCGACGCCATTCACCAGCAGCAAGCCATGGGTCGGTCTTAGGGCGCCGCCGATAAGCCGAAGCAAGGTGGTTTTACCGCAACCCGAGTTGCCCATGATGGCGATGACCTGGCCCCGCCGGGCGGTGAGATTGATGCCCTTGAGCACCATGCGGTCGCTGTAGGCGAACGACAGGTCTCGGATATCGATGAGGTTGTCTGACACAGTTTTCAGGAATAGGACGGCGCGGGCATTCTACCAGCGCTCAATACCCCATGAGTTCCAAGAGCGTGACCACCCTTTCCATCTGTCCCAAATCGCCATCGCGGCTGACCAGGAACAATTCCGCGCCTTCCGGCGCCGTTTCGATGCCGGCGGCCAATTGTTTCAAGTCACTGTTCTGGTCAAACCAGTAGATGCACGGATCCGACCGACTGATGACGCAGGCTTTCTGGGCTAGGGCGGCTGGTGGCTTCGTCTGATCTTCCCCCTCCAGAAGGAACACGAATTGGTCATGCACATCGTCGCGCCATTTCCCGAACTCGGGCGGTGAGGTCTGGCGCCAACTGTCCGCTTCCAGGAACACGCAGTTGTACTGGCTGGCATAGAAGGACAGCCGCCACTCCTCGGGCATGTCACCGGGATAGAACAAACCCTTCCATGCCGGGTCGCGCCAATCCATCGCGCCGATGCGAACCTGCTTCGCCATGAAACTCCTCACTTCACTCAGACCAATGACACATTCCGGGGTATGGCGAAATTGCAACGCCGTACCCAACGTCCATAAGCACGGCTTATATCGGAGTCCGCGTAACATTAGGATATTTTGATATTCTACTCACCACAGTTTCGCTGACCCCATACCCAGTTGTTCCCTAACCCCTGAAGGAGATCGTGATGAAAGTGAAATCCCTGATTGCCGCTCTGTTGGTCTGCGCTGCCCCGGCCGCTTTCGCCCAAGGTGCTGCTCCCGCCGCTGCCCCCGCCGCCAAGCCGATCCCCCAGACTCCGGAAGCCTGGCTGGCCCGCATGACTGACATGACGCAGAACATGTCCGCCTACAAGGATCCCAAGGTGTTCGTGCCCTGGCTGAACGCCGTGACCGAACCCGGCTTCTACACCACGATGGGCCTGAACATGATGGATCCCATCAACTGGGTGAACTTCATGAACTCCATGACCCAGCCCGGCGCCTACACCAACATGGCCCAGTTCGCCGACCCGAACGTCTACATGAAGTGGCTGGCCGCCGGTATGGATCCCAACTTCTACACTGCCTTGCTGACCCAGCTGTCCGACCCGGGCAAGATGATGCGTTGGGTGATGTCCCCCCTGGATCCCAAGGTCATGCAGATGGTCATGGGCAGCCTGAATCCCAACATGTACATGAAGTGGATGATGTCCCCCCTGGATCCCCGCTCCATGCAGCTGATGATGGCTCCGGTGAACCCCAACCTGTACATGGGCTGGCTGGGCACCTCCATGAACCCGGGTTCCTACGGCGACATGTGGAAGGGCTTCATGAACCCCGCCACCTATAGCATGCCCGCCATGCCTGCCTTCACCGTGCCGGCCATGCCTGCCGCTCCCGCCGGTGCCGCGCCCTCTTTCAACTTCTTCGATCCCAACGCCTGGACCCAGATGTTCCAGATCCCCGGCCTGACCGCTCCGGCTGCTGCTCCCGCCGCCGTCCCGGCCGCGCCCGCCGCGAAGTAATCGGATCGCCACAGCAAAACGGCTGCCGATGGCAGCCGTTTTTTTCGTCTATACGTTGCGCAAGGCGTCTCTACCCCCGCCGCCAGAGGGTACCCTGGGGCGTATCCTCCAGCAGGATGCCTGCCGCCCTGAGCTCGTCGCGGATGGCGTCGGAACGCTTGAAATCCTTGGCCTTGCGGGCGGCCAGACGTTCCTGGATCAGGGCTTCTACACGCTCAACTGATGGTCCAACGACACCAGTGCCTGCCAGCGTTACAGGCGCCAAAGTTACATTTGCCTCGCCAGTGATTTGGGAGCGACCTTGAAGGAAATAGTTAGCTGGGCGCTGGAGCAATCCCAGTACTCCAGCCAACGTCTTGAGCAATGCGGCGGTATTTTCCTCGCGACTACGATTGAGTTCATTAGCCAGATCGAACAAGACGGCTAGCGCTTCCGGCGTATTGAAGTCGTCGTCCATGGCCGCCTTGAAGCGAGCAGCATAGGGTTCCTGCCAATCAATGGTGATGGTGCCGGCCTCGATGCCACGCAATGCGTTATAGAGCCGGGTCAGGGCCGCCTTGGCGTCTTCCAGGTGCTGGTCCGAGTAGTTAAGGGGGCTGCGGTAATGGGCACGCAGAATGAAGAAGCGCACCACCTCGGAGTCGAATTTCTCCAGGATTTCCCGGATGGTGAAAAAATTGCCCAGGCTCTTGGACATCTTCTCGTCGTCCACCCGCACGAAGCCATTGTGCAGCCAGTAGTTGACGAACTTGCAGCCGTGGGCGCCCTCGGACTGGGCTATCTCGTTCTCGTGGTGGGGAAATTGCAGGTCCTGGCCGCCGCCGTGGATGTCGAAATGCCGTCCCAGCAGATCCGAGCCCATGGCCGAGCATTCGATGTGCCAGCCCGGCCGCCCCGGGCCCCAGGGCGAAGGCCAGGCCGGTTCGCCGGGCTTGGCCGCCTTCCACAGCACGAAGTCCATGGGATCCCGCTTGTTGGGGTCCACGTCCACCCGCTCGCCAGCGCGCAAGTCATCCAGGGACTTGCCGGACAGTTGACCATAGGACGGGAAGGTGCCCACCGCATAATAGACGTCGCCGTTGGCTGCGGGATAGGCATGGCCCAGGTTGATGAGGGCCTGGATCATGGCCAGCATCTTGCCCACGTACTCGGTGGCGCGGGGCTCACGGTCAGGCGGCAGCACCCCCAGGGCGGCGCTGTCCACATGCATGGCGTCGATGAAACGCTGGGTCAAGGCGGTGAAGGCCTCGCCGTTCTCGTTGGCGCGCTTGATGATCTTGTCGTCAATGTCGGTGACGTTGCGCACGTAGGTAACATCGAAGCCCGAGGTGCGCAGCCAGCGGGTGATCATGTCGAACACCACCAGCACCCGGGCATGGCCCAGGTGGCAATAGTCATAGACTGTCATGCCACAGACGTACATGCACACCCGGCCCGGGGTGATAGGGATGAATACCTCTTTCCGTCGCGTCAGCGAGTTGTGGACCTGGAGCATCAGCCCTGCTCCCTGGCCCAGGAATCCTTGAGAGTGACGGTGCGGTTGAACACGGGCCGCCCGTCCTGCCTGTGGTCGAAGCGATCTGCGCAGAAGTAGCCCAGTCGCTCGAACTGGTAGCGGACCTCAGGTTCGGCGCCGCTGATGCAGGCCTCCGCCCAGCCAGTAACCACTTTCAGGGAGCCCGGGTTGAGGAATTCCAGGTAGTCGCGGCCCTTGTGGCCATCGGGAATGGGGTCCAGGAACAGGCGGTCGTAGAGGCGGGCCTCGATGGCCAGGGCGTGGGCAGCCGACACCCAGTGGATAACTCCCTTCACCTTGCGGCCCACCGGATTCTGGCCCAGGGTAGCGTGGTCGATGGAGCAGCGCAGTTCCACCACCTCGCCGTCGGCATCCTTCACCACCTCGTCGCACTTGATGACATAGGAATAGCGCAGCCGCACCTCCCCACCGGGTGTCAGGCGCTGCCATCCAGGGGGCGGCGTCTCTGCGAAATCATCCCGCTCGATCCAGATTTCCCGGGCGATGGGCACGTCACGCTCGCCGAATTCCGGATGCTGGGGATGGAAGCCAGCGGCCCGGGAGGCGGTCACGCCGTCCGCGAAGTTGGTCAGCACCACCTTGAGGGGGTTGAGCACCGCCATGACCCGGGGAACCTTGGCTTCCAAATCCTCTCGGATGGCGCCTTCCAGCACCGCCATGTCCACGATGTTCTCGCTCTTGGAAATGCCGATGCGTCGGGCGAACTCTCGGATACCGGCTGGCGTGTAGCCACGCCGGCGCATGCCGTGGATGGTGGGCATGCGTGGGTCGTCCCAGCCGGAGACGATGCCCTGGGTCACCAGTTGAAGCAGTTTGCGTTTGCTGGTGATGGTGTAGTGCAGTTCCAATCGGGAAAACTCGATCTGGCGAGGATGAGAAGGTACGTCCAGTTGATCCAGCACCCAGTCGTAGAGCGGGCGGTGATCCTCAAATTCCAGGGTGCACAGGGAATGGGTAATGCACTCCAGAGCATCGGAGATGCAGTGGGTGTAGTCGTACATCGGGTAGATACACCACTTGTCGCCGGTGCGGATGTGGTGGGCCCGCTTGATACGGTAGATGACCGGGTCGCGCATGTTGATGTTGGGGCTCGCCATGTCGATCCTGGCGCGCAGGGTCTTGGCCCCGTCGGCAAACTTGCCTGCCTTCATGCATCGGAACAGGTCCAGGTTCTCCTCCGGCGTGCGGCTCCGGTAGGGGCTTTCCCGGCCGGGCTCGGTGAGAGTACCGCGGAACGCCCGCATTTCATCAGGAGTCAGGTCACAGACATAGGCCTTTCCCTGCTGGATGAGACTCTCCGCGTAATCATAAAGGGCCTGGAAATAGTCGGAAGCCCAGCGCACCGGTCCATTCCATTCGAAGCCCAGCCACTGAACATCCTCCTGGATGGCTTGGGCGTATTCCTCACTTTCCTTTTCCGGATTGGTATCGTCGAAGCGCAGGTTACAGGTACCCTGGTAATCCTGGGCCAGGCCGAAATTAAGGCAGATGGACTTGGCATGACCGATGTGCAAGTAACCATTGGGTTCCGGTGGAAACCGGGTGGCTATGGAAGCATGCTTAGCGTTGGCCAGATCTGCCTCAATAATGGATCGGATGAAATGCGAAATCGGTGCGTCTACAACAGACACGGTGGAAGAGGGGTTGTTATTACTCATGGTTTGAGGCTGGAATCGAGGCGCGGGACGATTTTGAATTGTGTCCCGCGAAGGCTAGAATTCGCGTGGCTTGGCTTAGACCAATCAACCGCAAAAAACCACGAAAAGCATAGCACACATGGCTTCATCCCGTTTTTCACTCGCCTTCCTGGCGGCATGGCTGCCGGCAGTCGCATTGGCCACTGCCCCCACCATTCAGGAAGCCAGCCAGGCATTCCGCCAAGGCAGCAATGCCATTGCCCTGGAGAAGGTCAACACCTACCTGGCCGCCAACCCCAAGGATGCCCAGGGCCGTTTTCTCAAAGGCCTCATCCTTACCGAACTGAACCGCTATCCGGATGCCATCAAGGTATTTTCGGGCCTGACCGACGACTACCCCGAGCTACCGGAACCCTACAACAACCTGGCCGTTCTCTACGCGGCCCAGGCCGATTACGAACGCGCAAAACATAGCCTGGAGATGGCAATCCGCACCCATCCAAGCTATGCCACCGCCCATGAGAACCTAGGCGACATATACGCCAAGATGGCGTCGCAGGCTTACGACAAGGCTTTGCAGTTGGACAAATCCAACACCTCGGCGCAAACCAAGTTGTCCCTGATCCGGGAGTTGTTCAGCCCCGCACCCAGAGCTGCGGAAGCCGTCAAAGTAGCGGATGCTGGCAAGCCGGGAAAAGGCAAGCCCGCCACCAAGCCACCGCAACTCGCCCAGGAAACCGCAGGCCCCGCCGAACCGGCTCGCCCGAAGCTGGAAGAAGCGCCCATCTCCGACAAACCCGTCGTGGGGGAGGAAGCGAAAACCGCAACCAAGGTCGACAGCAAAAAGCCGGCCGCCCCGGATACCCCCCCCGTCAAACCGAAGGTTCCGGCCAATCCCAAGTCGGAAATCGAGCAAACCGTCCGGGCTTGGGCGGAAGCCTGGAGCGCACGCGACGCGGAAACCTATCTGGCGTTCTACGGAAAAAATTTCAAGGTGCCTGACGCCCGCCCCCGCGAGGAGTGGAACGAGGAACGCAAGGTCAGGGTCACGCGCCCGGAGTACATCAAGGTTGGCATCGACAAACTCAAGGTTGAATTGCGCGGCGATACCGCGAAAGTCCGCTTCCATCAGAACTATGAGTCGAATATCCTCAAAAACACCGGCAAGAAGACTCTGTTGATGGCCCGTGAAGGTCAGTCCTGGAAGATCGTCGAGGAACGATGAACGTCTATTTGCGGCACATTATTCGCTTCTGCCTCGGCCTCCTGGCTGCGGCAGCCTCTTTCCCCCCCCTGGCTGCAGAGGGGCATATCACCCTCGCCGCTGCAGATACCAACCGCTTCCTCCCCGTGTCGCCCGACGCTCTGATCGGCAAGACTCTTCAGGACATCCGCGCCAGTCGCCTGGACGAAGCACTCAGGGAGGTCGACCGGGTCATCTCCATCCGCCCCGACTTCAAGCTTGCCCACCTGATCCGCGGCGACCTACTCATGGCCCGCGCCAAACCCTTGTCCGGCCTGGGCTCCGTACCCGCCGCGCCTACTCAGTCTTTGAGCGATCTGCGGGACGAGGCGCGTATGCGGCTCATGCGCTACATCGACCAGCCCGACCCGGCTCTGCTCCCCCGCCAAATACTGCAATTGGCTCCAAACCAGAAATACGCCCTGCTGGCAGATGCCGCTCGCGCCAGGCTCTATCTGTTCGAGAACGTCAACGGCGAACCCCGGCTGCTTCGCGACTACTACATGACCATCGGCAGGAACGGCACAGACAAGCGAATCGAGGGTGACAAGAAGACCCCCGTCGGTGTTTACCTCGTTACCGAGCAGCTATCCCGCAAGAAGCTGACGGATTTCTATGGCGCCGGCGCATTTCCCCTCAACTACCCCAATGAATGGGACCAAGCCCTGGGACGCGGCGGACATGGCATCTGGTTGCATGGCGTGCCCTCTGATACCTACAGCCGCCCACCCCGCTCCAGCGATGGCTGCGTCGTGGTCAGCAATCCCGATCTAAAGGAGATCAGCCGTTGGGTCCAGGTCGGGGTCACGCCTGTGGTCATCGCCGATCGGGCAGACTGGGTTGACCGCGCGGCCTGGCAACAAAGCCGGGATGAACTGATCGCGACTCTGGCCGAATGGAGAGCCGCATGGGAGTCGCGCGATACCGAGCGCTTCCTCGACCACTATGCCGGCTCCATGACCGCCGGCGACCCGCGCGGCTGGGTAAAGGCCAAGCGCCGCAATATCCTGGACAAGTCCTGGATCAAACTGCAATTGCAGGATGTAAGCCTGTTCCTGTATCCCGGGGGAGACATGGCCTACACGGAATTTACGCAACGCTACAACAGCGACAAGCTCTCCAGCGTTTCACAGAAGCGGCTTTACTGGCGCCATGAGAACGGCCTTTGGCGCATCGCGCTGGAAAAAGCCCTGGACACGCCCACCCCCACGCTCATCGCACAACGCTGAGCCCAGACATGGATTACCGTCGTCGCAATCTGGTTTTTCTCGCCCTGGCCGCGCCACTTGCCGGCTCAGCTTTCTCCGCACCCGCCAAACGAAAGAACAAGATGGTCAAACTGCATACCAACTTCGGCCCCATCACCCTGGAACTCGACGCCAAGGCCGCGCCTGATACGGTCGAAAATTTCATGCAATACGCCAGGGACGGCCATTACGACGGCACCATCTTCCATCGCGTCATCGATGGTTTCATGATCCAAGGGGGCGGCTTTACCGCCGACATGGAGCAGAAAGCCACCCGATCCCCGGTGCAGAACGAAGCTGCCAATGGCCTCAAGAACGCCGCATACAGCATCGCCATGGCGCGCACGCCGAACCCACATTCCGCCACTAGCCAGTTTTTCATCAACGTCGCGGACAACGCCTTCCTCGACTATCGCGAGCCCTCTGCATCCGGCTATGGCTACTGCGTATTCGGCAAGGTCACCGAAGGCAAGGACGTGGTGGACCGTATCCGCAAGGTGCGCACCGGAATGCGAGCCGGCCACCAGGATGTGCCCGTCGAGAACGTAGTGATCGAACGCGCGGAAATCATCGAAGGCTGAGGAGACGGGCGGCGATCCCGGACTCGCCGGCAAACCAGTCCAGAGAGCATGCCCTCCCCTCACGCCCTGTTCATCGCCGACCTGCATCTTTCCCCGGAGCGGCCCCAGCCCGTCGCCCTGTTCCACCAGTTCATGAAGGAAATCGCGCCGACGGCGACGGCGTTGTACATCTTGGGTGACTTCTTCGAAGCCTGGATAGGCGACGACGATCTGTCGGATGGCTTCCACGCCGATATCGCGAGCTGCCTGCGAACCCTTGTCGAAAGCGGCATCCCGGTATTTTTTCTGCCCGGTAACAGGGATTTCCTCATCGGGGAGACCTTCGCCCGGGCCACGGGAACATCCCTCCTGGAAGATCCGACGCGCATCGACCTGTTCGGCACCCCCACCCTGCTCAGCCATGGGGATGCCTTCTGCACGGATGACGCCGGCTACCAGTCCTTCCGGCGACAGGTCCGTGACCCGGCCTGGCAGGCCGCCTTCCTCGCCAGACCGCTGGCGGAGCGCCATGGCATGGCGCGGAAATTGAGAGAGCACAGCGAATACGCAAAGGCCGGCAAGCAGCCAGAGATCATGGATGTCAACACTGATGCGGTCTCCCGCGCGTTCCGGGAGCATGCAGTCACCAGGATCATTCACGGGCATACCCACCGCCCGGCAAGACATGAACACCGGCTCGATGGCCGACATGGCGAACGCTGGGTGCTGGCCGACTGGTACGTTAGCGGTGGCTATCTTTGTTGCGGCCCCGAGGGCTGTCGCGCTCTGCCCTTCCCCTCGTAGCTTGCCGCAGACCTGTGTTGGCCCCCAGGTCGACGAGGCGAATCAGAGAACTGTCTCAGCCTCTACTCACCACCACCCATGAAAAAATAAAGCCCCTCGATGAGGGGCTTTATTGAATCAAACTGGGGCCTTCATTTATCCGGCGCACCACCCGCCACCACGGTCAGGGTGTCACGAATGATGCCTGGCGCCTCGACGATGCGCATGAAGGAGCCCATGCCCACGTTCGGCCAACCCAGCGCGATGCGGAATCGGGCGAAGAGGTGGTTGGCCTTGTTGTTGACGACATAGATTTCGTAGGGCAAGGCGGCAATATTCTCGGTGCCAATGGTCTTCACCCACCAGCCTTCGCCTTCCTTGGGATCGTTCAGGGCAACCCCGAATACCGCCAGTTTCTTGTCAGCCTGGATGATTTCGTAGACCTTTGCGGTCTTGCCCACGCCCCGCGCCAAATTGTCCTGAATGGTCTTGACCGCGTCCTCGAAGACAAGATGCTCCATGAGCAGGTTCTTGTCGGACTCGAAACCTTCCATGCCAAACATGTATTGATAGTCAGCCAAGTCCCTGCGGTCCACGTCGCCGCCGAAAGGCTTGCCGGTGCCAAGCGCCTTGCCAAGTCTGGCCTGTGCTCCCTTGACTGCCTTTTCCGCGAGAGGATATTGCTTGCGCAAATAGGCACGCAGCCAGTACTCCAAGTTTTCGTAGGAAACGACACCATCACTCTTCACACCGATGCGGATCGGACTGCCGACGATCGCGGCGCCGCCCACACTGCGAATGGCGTTCAGCAACCCCGGGTCGGTCACCACCACCACGCCATAACCGGGCAAACCCGGTGGGGCATATTTGCCGATGACATTGAAGCCGCCCTTGTTGAGTTTGGCCTCCACCTGTGTGATCGCTGCCTGGATATCTGCGGCCTGAACTTTGTCGCCGTAGTAGTAAGGGCTCATGGCCAGCGCCAGCGGCGCCCAGAACAGGAGTGCAAGAACAGCAAGAATGCGTTTCATCGTGCTTTCCGATGGAATGTGGAACAGATGTGTATTCTAAACAAAAAAGCCGGGGAGGCCCCGGCTTCTCTGCGGACTATCTAGGTGTTACATCTTCCAACCATAGGCAACACCGATAGCATTCTGGTCCATCTTGATGGTGGAGTTACCACCGCCTAGCTGGGGAGTAGCCCCGGTAATCGACTTGCTGAAGGCGTGCATAAAGTAACCGCTCAGTTCAGCGCCATTCTGAAGCTTCCATGTGGCACCAAAGGTCAGATGATCTTGAACTGTGGCGGGAGCAAGGATGTTAAAAGCGATTTCGGTATTCGGAATGACCCCGCTGCCATGGTTGTAGCCAGCGCGCACGGTCAGGGTGTCATTAACTTGATGTGACACACCCAGTTTGTATACGTTTTGGTCTTTCCAACCAAAGCCTGGGCCATTAGGCGTACCAAGAAGATTCACACCCAATGTGGAAATATTATTGGCTATAGACTTAACATCGCCATAATTGATACGCACCAAATCAAAGGCGACAGTAGTGCTAGGAGTTGCCTTTATTGCGACACCCAAGCCATAGTTTTCAGGGATATCAAAGTCACCTTGTTCAGCAAACAGGCCTTGATACTTATCGAATTTAGACATTTTCGTTTTGGACTGATACGTAGCTCCGACGGTCACCATGGGGGAGAGCACCCCAGTCCATCCGAGCCGGATGCCCAAGCCAGTGGAATCGTCATATCCTCTATCAGATAGATTACCGGCAGAGTTAGAAACCGCTCCAAAATTGGAAATACCGGTAGCTTTAAATCTCTGATACACCATATTCAGAGACGCGCCGACAGAATGGCTTTCATTCAGTTTTGTGGCAACCGTTGGTGAAATAAACAACTGCATCATGTCGATTCCAGTCTTGTTCCCGGCCACATTGAATTGTGGGATGGGGTTATAGGTGGTATTCATCCCACCGTTGCCAAACACTGAAACACCAACGGAAGTAGTTGCGTTGAGCATATGGTTGTATCCGAATTCCGGTATGAGGAAGTATTCCTTACCGCTTTCGTAAACCGCAGCACCATTCACATTCGCTTCTCGGTTCGGGTTGAACAATTCAGCACCGAAATCGATCCGATTCCCGACAAATACCATGCCTGCAGGGTTAGTGGCAGCAGCCATAGCATCCTGAGCATAGCCGATACCTGCCCCCCCCATCCCTTTAGCCTTGATACCAAAACCATGGGCAAAATAACCATTGGTAGCGGAAGCGGAGCCTGCGAAGCCAATAGCAGCCATAGCGATAAAAAGTCGTGTGATGCGCATGTAGTGTCCCCTTGATGGCGCTGAAGAAACCCGACCGTTAGAGTCAGGATAATCGTCGCGAATCTTACAAGCTGAGTGTCATGTGTACAAGGCCTTCGAATGAAAGAGATCGGACAACATTCGTCCTCATACCGCTCTATCTGCCTGTTAGAAACGAGAAAACCGCCCTAAGGCGGTTTTCTCGGTACGAATTTACCAATCTCAGATGAAAAGGCAGATATCCGTTTCCCCGGCAAACTCGAAGAACGTTGCGGCACCACCGTACTCCACGCCATCGATGAAGTCGCTGTGCTCGAAGCCGAACAGTTCGACCGTCATCTGGCAGGCGATGAACTTGACTTCAGCCTCCTGGCAGAGCTCCCGAAGTTCCGGGATTGTCGCCACGCCATTGTTGGCGATGGTCTGCTTCATGAGCGTAGTGGCCAGGGATTCATACCCGGGAACCAGGGACTGCACCGCGTTGGGGATGTTCCAGTTGATGTCCTTGAACCACTTGGGCCCGAAAGGCATCTTCATGGGCATACCGGGGTTGCCCAGAGGGCTGACCTTGAGACCGCTCAGGTCCTTGCGGAGCATCTGAAGGCCGTAGAAGGTGAAAAAAATCTGGGTTTCATAGCCCAAAGCCGCAGCCGTGGACGCCAGAATGAACGGGGGGTAAGCCCAATCCAGCGTGCCCTTGGTTGCAATGATCGCCAATTTCTTTTGATCGTCCATCACGCCACCTCTTGAGAATTGTGGGTTGACTTGGCGCCGGTCGGCGGGAAATTACTTCTTCTTGATGAAGAAGGTGTACTCGCTGCCAGCTTCGGCGGAGGACAGCAGTTCGTTGCCGGTCTGCTTGGCGAACGCGGCGAAATCCTTGACTGAGCCCGGATCGGTGGCGATGACTTTCAGAACCTGGCCGGAGGTCATTTCATTCAGGGCCTTCTTGGTGCGCAGGATGGGTAGGGGGCAGTTCAGGCCTTTGGCATCAAGCTCTTTGTCGAAATTCATGTTTGCTCCTTCATAAAATTAGCAAGTGCTAAAAAAAGCCGATGTAATTTACCCGCGTTACCAAGAGATTGCAACGCGCGACACAGGCTGGAACTTGATTCAGGACAAGGCGGCAAGCGGCTTCCCGGAGCGCGCCCAGGCCATGATGCCACCCGATAGGTTATGCATGTTCTCGAACCCCTTGGCCGCCATGAAGGCGCAGGCTTGGGCTGAGCGGGCACCGGAATTGCAGTAGATCACCACGGGTTTGTCCTGAGGTATTTCCGTGGCCCGGAGGGGGAGCAGATGCAGAGGAATATGGATGGCGCCGTCAATGATTCCTCGAGAAACCTCGCCTTCGGTCCGCACGTCGATGAGATGAATCTGCTCCTTCGTGGCGTCCAAGGCATCCACATCAAGTTCTTTTATGGTGTACATCCCGAACATACTCGCTCCTCTCTTCATATATATTAGAATTGGCTAATATATAGTATTTTCCCTTATTTTTCAACCATGTGGCAATGTATGAAATTTCAGGGGCACCACACCCCGGGTTCCATAGCTCGCCGCGAAATGCTTGTGCCTATGAGATGACGTCGGGAAATGTATAATCCGCGCCCGCACAGCGCTGCAGTAGCTCAGTCGGTAGAGCAACTGATTCGTAATCAGTAGGTCGGGGGTTCGATTCCTCTCTGCAGCACCAGTTTCCCCCATCAATCAGCCGTTAGACCGCCTGTGACCTCACCCCTGTTTCAAACGCTGCTCATACAAGACATGGTGGAGGTCGATCGGGTCATTCGCGCTCGACTTCATTCGGAAGTCGCACTGGTGCGCCAGGTTTCAGAGTACATAATCCACAGTGGCGGCAAGCGGTTGCGCCCAGCCTTGGTTTTGCTTGCCGCGAACGCTTTGGGTTATCGGGGCGCCCACCACCATGAAATGGCCGCCGTGGTGGAGTTCATCCACACTGCGACATTGCTGCATGATGACGTGGTGGACAATTCAGAGTTGCGTCGGGGCAGGGACACGGCGAATGCACTTTTCGGCAATGCCGCCAGCGTTCTTGTCGGGGATTTCCTATACTCGCGTGCCTTCCAGATGATGGTGGGCGTGCAGAACATGCGCGTCATGGAGGTCCTTTCCGAAGCCACCAACATCATTGCAGAAGGCGAGGTCCTGCAATTGATGAACTGTAACGACCCCGATATCGACGAGGCGGCCTATTTGCAGGTGATCCGCTACAAGACCGCCAAGCTTTTCGAAGCCGCCGGCCGCCTCGGCGCAATCGTCATGGGTTCGCCCCGCGAGGTCGAGGATGCCCTGGGAAACTACGGCATGCATCTCGGCACCGCCTTTCAGATCGTCGACGACATCCTCGATTACTCCGGTGCGACCGAGTTGATTGGCAAGAACGTGGGGGACGATCTGGCGGAAGGCAAACCGACCCTGCCCCTCTTGTTCGCAATGAAACACAGTGCCGCGGAGGATGCGACGGTCATCCGCAAAGCGATCCTGGAAGGCGACGCCAGACATTTCCAGAAGATCCTGGGCATCGTCCAGGATACCGGCGCTCTGGAGCATGCCCATCGCCAAGCCGAGGCAGAGGCGGAATTGGCGAGGCAGTCAATCCAATCGCTGCCGGATAGCCAATACAAGACCGCTTTGTTAGAATTGTCGACTTTCGCGGTAGCCCGCGATTTCTGATCCCTCTGAGGGATCAACCCTGTCGGGGTGTAGCTTAGCCTGGTAGAGCGCCACGTTCGGGACGTGGAGGCCGGAGGTTCGAATCCTCTCACCCCGACCATCTATTCCCCACATTACTCCCTGAACCCTTCCACCTCGATAGCGAGCCGTACCTCGTCACCTATCAGCGGAATGCCGTAGTTCATTCCGAAATCCGAGCGCTTGATTACCGCGTGGGCATCCGCGCCGCATAGCGGGCGTCGGGTCAGGAATTGCTGCGTACAGGCGTAATCGCGGATTTCGAGGGCAACGGGGCGAGTCACCCCGAGCATCGTCAACTCGCCCAGGACGCGTACTGGCTTGTCGTCCTTGAATTCCACTGAAGTGGCGGTGTAGCGAATCTCCGGAAAGCGTGCCGTATTGAAAAAGTTCGATCCCAGCAGTTTCTGGTTCAGTCCCTCATGGCCCGTGTCCGCCGAAGCGGCGTCGATAACCACCTCGACACGGCTCCCCTGGCCGGCGGGGTCCAGCACCACGCGCCCCTGGCTGCGATTGAACTTGCCGCGCATGGTCGAGACGTTGTGATGCCGGATTTCAAAGCTGGGAAAAGTATGGGTCGGGTCCAGGCCATAGGTTTCCATGCACCACGCCGGGAAGCCAGCCAGAGAAACAAGAAAGCAGATGACCGCGCGCATGCCTCGTTCCCTCAAGGCAGCAGCAGAATCTTGAAACGGCCATCGATGTCGTTGGCCACTACGGCCGGATCGGCCCACTCGCCGCCTCCGATATCGAAATCCGAGCGCTTCAGGGCGAACCGACCGGTGGCCAGCCAACCACCATCGCGCTGGGGGGTGAGCAGCATTGGCGCAGAGAGGGCGCGAACCCGGCCCTTCACGATCATGTCGCCAGTTACGGAGTAACGCCCAGACGCGTCCTTGCGGATGGACTTGGACACGAAGCTGGCCTTGGGATGTCGTGCGGTGTCCAGCCATGCTGGCCGTCGGACCTCACCGTCGCCTTCCTCGGAACCCGTGTCGATGCCAGCCATATCCACGTCCACCCGGAACTGCCCCTGTTCGGGCTTCGCCGCGTCGAAGCTGGCCTGTACATGGAAACGCTTGAACCCGCCTTCCACGGGGACATTCATCTGCTTGATGACAAAGCGGATTTCGCTCCTGCTGTAATCCACCTTCCAGTCCTGCGCCCAGGCGGGCACCACCAGAGCCACCAGCAAGAGAAAGGACAGCCGTTTCATTGGTTTTTCCTCAGCCAGGGCACCATGCGTGCCAGCACTCCGTCGCGTCGGACATGGTGGTGATACACAGCGGCAGCCGCGTGCAGGACCACCAGAGTCACCAAGAGATTGACCGAACCCTCGTGAAGTTCCTCGAATATCTTCGCCAGCAACTTGTCCTTGCCCACCAGGTCAGGCAGGGGCAGCACGCCGAACCACACCACGGGGAAACCCGCCGCTGAACTGTACAGCCAGCCTAGTAGCGGCACGAAAAACAACAACAGATAGAGCAGACCGTGGACGATGGCCGAAATGCGAGCCTCGAGGAGAGTCAGCCCGGCGCCATGCTCCAGCTTTTCGAACAGACGCAGGCCAAGGCGCATTGGTAGCAGAAACAGAACCAGCAAGCCCAGCCACTTGTGCCATGCATAGAACTTGAGCTTCATGGGGGACAGGGGCATGTCTTCCAGGAGGGTACCCAAGACATACGCGGCAATGATGAGCAGCAGGGTCAGCCAATGCAGGCTGATCAGGGGCAGGCCATAGCGTTCGCGCAATTCGTTTCCAGTCATGGAGAGGGTTACAACCAGCGACGGACTCGGACAACATAGTCCCGGTATTCATCGCCGAATTTCGCCATCAGATGGGCTTCCTCGTGGGCAATGACGCCGCGGCGCATCACCCACCAGACCAGGGGTGAGAGCAGCACCGGCCAAGCCGTGGCGAGAAGCAGCGTCGCACCCGCGTAGACGAACCAGTCAGACACATAGATGGGATTGCGGGAGTAGGCGAAGGGCCCGTGTGTGACCAGCCGCGATGCGGCCTTGTAGGGATTCACGGTGGTGCGCCGGCCCCAGATGGCCGCCAGGGCCCACGCAAAGCCAGCCAGACCGACACTGATCAGGCCCCACCCCAGCCAGCGCCCGGCCATGCCGGCGTCGAACGCCAGAGACCAGCGCGCCTCGATCCACCATGCCACCCCTAAAGCCACGGCATACACCAGGGGGGGAGGCACCAACGTGCGAGGGCGCAGGGCGGAATCGTGCATGCTCAGGGCAGGGACACCGTGATCGCCCGAAGGAACTCGTTGCGCCACTGGACATCGCGCTGGAAGCAACCGGAAAAAGCCTGGGTCACCACCCGCTCATCGCCACGCCGGTCCTCCCCCAGCAGCAGGCAGAGCTGCTCCGCCTCGATGACGCAGGCCGCGCCCTGGGCCCTGCCGTGGGTGATCAGGGCCTCGACAATGTCCCGGGTCATCCACTCCTGGTAGGTGAAGCGGTGACCGATAGCGTCCACCAGTCGGGCGATGCGACCAAAACCATGCAGGCGCCCACCGGGCACGTAGGCTACGTGGGCCACGCCGCGGAATGGAACCAGATGGTGTGGGCAGACGCCGTGGATGGCAATGCCTCGCACCACCACCATGTCCTCGCGCGGGTCGGCGAAGCCTTCGCCCAGGGCCTCGCCCGGGTCCATCTCGTAGCCGCCGAGCAGCCGCTTCTCCCATAGGTCGCGCACCCGGCGCGCGGTCTTGCCGGTATGCACGGAATCCGGTGCTACGCCACAGGCCCGCAGCAAGTCGGTTACCGCCCGCTCGAATGCCGCCGCGTCGAAACGGCCGACCCTGGGGAGGCCGATATTGCCGGGCTCGAAGGGATGGCAATCGTGGTCGCAACTATCATTCATGGCTGTCCCTCATGTTGCCGTGCCAACTGCCGGTCATGCCAGCGGCCCAGCAGGAGTTGTGAGGATAACGCGCCCAGCAGGGCCAGGAACATGTCCCACTGGGTGTCCCAGACATCACCCTGTGTGGCGAGGAAGGCCACCGCCTCATCGCCGGAGGCTTCCGCCACCCACCATTCGATCATCTCGTAGAGCGCGGAGATCGCCAGGCACACGCTGCTCACCAGGAAAAACAGCCATTTCCCCGCCGCCAGCGGCGAACGCCGCAACAGGATTTCACGGACCACCATGGCCGGTATGAAGCCCTGGGCCACATGCCCCACCCGATCGTAGTGGTTGCGGGACAATTCCAGAACATCCCGCAGCCAGTTGAACAGGGGCATCTCCGCGTAGGTGTAATGCCCACCCACCATCAGGATGACAGCATGCAGGGCCATCAGCCCATAGACCAGCGTGGTGAAGGGAAAACGATGCCAGCTCAGGGCCAGCAGCGGTAGCGCCAGCAGCACCGGCGCCACTTCCAGGAACCAGGTGAAGCGATCGCGGGGGGCGATTCCGGACCAGATCAGCACGGCCAGCACCAGAATGAACCAGGCCCAGGGCGGCGCGGGGGAATGGGTGGCGGTCGTCGGCATGACACCAGTATAGGGCCGCAGCCAAGGCAGGCGGCATGACCGCCGCCTCCCGCCGTGCATCGGCCACAGCCGGCATCGGTGCTAGCATGCGGACTTTACGATCCGGTTTTCGGGGGAAAACCACATGTCGACTCGACATCCCATCATCGCCGTCACAGGCATGGCCGGTGCCGGCCTGTCCACCGTCCGCCATGCCTTCAAGGACATCTTCAAGCGCCAGGGCATCAAGCCCGCCATCGTCCACGGCGACACCTTCCGCCGCTTCACAGACCGCCAGTTCGCCGCCCTGCTGGAGGAAGCGAAAGGCAGCGGCCGCCGCATCTCCTGGTTCGGGCCCGAATGCAACCTGTTCCCGGAACTGGAGTCCTTCCTCAAGACCTATGCAGAAACAGGGGGCGGCGTGGTGCGCGAGTACGCCCACAACGACATCCGCGGCAAGGCCCTGGGTGTCGCCGCCGGTGAATTCACCCCCTGGCAGCCCATGCCCGCGGACAGCGACATTCTCTTCTACGAGGGCCAGCATGGCGGCCTGGTGGCGGAGACCTGGACCCGGCGCAAGGTCGATTCCCGCCATTTCCCCACCGAGATTGACCGCCGCGTTGGCAAGAAGGGCATCGACGTGGCCCAACACGTGGATCTGATGATCGGCGTTGTGCCGGCCATCAACCTGGAATGGATCCAGAAGATCCACCGGGACTGCGCCAAGGGCTACTGCGACCCGGCGGAATCGGTGGAAACCATTCTGCGCCGCATGGATGACTACATCCATTACATCGTCCCCCAGTTCGGCCTAACCGACATCAACATCCAGCGCATGCCCCTGGTGGACACCTCCAATCCCTTCATCGCCCGGGACGTGCCGACACCCAGCGAATCGCTCCTGGTGGTGCATTTCCGTGACGGCCGCCGCCACGATTTTCCCGACCTCATGCGGCGCATTCCCGGAGCCTACATGGCCCGCCCCAGCACCATGGTCGTTCCCGGCGGCGAGTTGAAACTGGCCCTGGGAGTGATCTGCACACCCATCCTGGGAGAGATGATGGAAGCACGCCAGACTGCGCTCGCCGGACGCTCGTAGCCGGTCGCCCTTCCCGCCCGAAGCCGCCGTGGAAGCCTGGCGGCCATTACTCGCCGCATCACGCGCGAAGCACTAGACTGAGATCATCAAAGGGATGGATGCGAGGCAAGGAGAATAGATGGCCTCGTGTGTTATTTCCGATTCGCTTTCCTGCCGCTTCCCGGGGAAGGCATTGACTGAAGTACTGGCGTTGCTGCGCCAGGGATATTTTTCCGAGGCAGGGTCACTTCTGCTTTCCGCTCCGGAATGCGCCACTGTCGGCACACCCCCGGACCAGCGCTATCAATGCCTGTTGCTGCTGGCCTGGCTTGAGGTGACGCAAGACCGCGAACGCGGGCGGACTACATTGTGCACTGCGCTGAGTTTCGGCAGGCAGGCCGGGATTTCTGAATGCGTGTTGTGCCAGGCTCCCGACATCCTTGCGGCACTCTGCGCCGAGGCGCTGACGCACAGCATCGAAACCGAGTACGTGCAGCGCCTGGTCCGCAACGCCCACCTCCAGCCGCCCTCGCCCGCCGTCTTGCGCTGGCCGTATCCTGTGCGCATCCACACCCTGGGCCGGCCCGCCATCGTCGTCGAAGGCGAGCCCGTCGTGTTCACCGGCAAGGCCCAGCGACGTCCCCTCGAACTCCTGTATTACCTGGTTGCCAACGGTGGGCGGGAAGTGGCGGTCACGCGCCTGATCGACACACTCTGGGCGGAAGACGGGGGCATGGTTTCACGCGGCGCATTCGACATGGCGCTCAACCGCCTGCGCCGCCTGCTCAGGGTGCCGGAGTCTCTGCTGCTGCATGGCGGCCGGCTGTCGCTGAGCGACCGGGTGTGCTGGGTCGACGTGCGGGCGCTGGAACGCCTGCTGGGTGATGCCGACAGCGAGCCGGACTCCGGCTGTCGCCTGGCCCTGCTGGAGCGTTCGCTCGGGCTCTACCAAGGGGATTTCCTGAAAGGGGAAGAAGCGGGCTGGGTCGCTCTTGCCCGGGAAAGACTGCGCAGCCGGATCATGCGCTCCCTCAATCGCGCAGGTGAGCACCTGGAGGATGCCGGCCGCTGGCCCGAGGCCGCGCATCTCTATGACCGGGCCCGGGAATTGTTTCCTCTGGAAGAGGAACTGTGCCGCCGCCTGTTGCGCAGCCACATCCAACAGGGCGAATTAGTCCAGGCCAGACACCTCTACGATCGATGCCGGGAACTGTTCGCCAAGGTCCTGGGCGTCTTGCCCAGCGCCAGCACGGTCGCCCTGATAAACCGCCTGTCTGCGGGTCGCCCGCAGTAACGTTCTCGCAGCGTGCTCATCGGTGAGTCATCCGTTCGATCTGCTGGTCTATTAGAAAATCAATGAACACTGATGCTTCTGGGCGCGATACCCGCTCTTGCGGGGCGCGGTTATTGGCAACGTGAGTACGGAGGTTGAAATGTTGAGACAAGGCGGTTGGGCAGCATTGCTGCCTGTCGGTATCCTGGCTATCGCCGCCACGGGGGGTGTGATCGTGGCGACCGAGCATATCTCCGAAACGCCCAAACCCATCCTCACCCAGGTGTTGAAGGGCACGCCGCAGGATCGCCAAGGCAAGGTGACGGTAGAGTTCCTCGACGGCAAGGCGGTGGAAAAGGGCGTGCCCACAGCGGGCAAGTAAGGCCTTTCGCTAATCTGTGAAACGGTCCGGATATCGCGGCGATGGTTTGCCACTATGTCCGGCCGCGAGGTTTGCGTCTCTTCAACGCACCGCCTCAGCCGCAGGGAGAAAGCCCTGCAGCAACTCGTTGAGGAAGCGCCGCCCGCGCGCGCTTGGGCGCAGCCAATGCAGTTCACGGTCGATGAGGCCACGACGCTCGGCCAAGGCCAGCCCGGGTTCCGCAGCCGCGATGGACAGACCGGTCCGTACTTCGAACAGGCGCGGGTCGAAGCCGCCGTTCAGGCGCAAGGCGTTCATCATGAATTCGAATACCCGATCGGCTCGCGTGAGTGCGCGCCGCTCAGATAACACTGCCATTCCGCCTGCAGACAACAACGCTTGCATGTAGGCATGTGGGTGCTTGAGCCGCGCCTGGCGCTCGATGCTCTCTGCTGAAGAAAGCTTGCCGTGGGCACCGGCGCCCAGGCCCAGGTAATCACCGAAGGTCCAGTAGTTGAGGTTGTGGCGACATCGGTGGCCCTCCCTGGCGAAGGCAGAGGTTTCGTAGTGGTCGTAGCCCGCCGTGCCCAGCATGTCTTCCGCCATGGCCTGCATGTCCGCCGCCAGGTCGTCGTCAGGGAGGTCTGGCGGCGACGCAGCGAAGGGCGTGTTGGGCTCCAGGGTCAGGTGGTAAGCGGACAGATGGGATGGCGCCAGACGAAGGGTGGTTTCCAGGTCGTGGCGGGCCTGAGCGAGCGACTGGCCCGGTAGGCCGTACATCAGATCCAGATTCACTTCCTCGAACAATCCCAGGGCGGCCTCCGCCGCAGCCCTGGCCTCCCTTTCGTCGTGGATGCGACCCAGGGCCTGCAGATGGGCCGGGTTGAAGCTCTGGATGCCCAGGGACAGACGGTTCACCCCTGCATCCCGATAGCCCCGGAAGCGGGCCTTCTCAAAGGTACCGGGATTCGCCTCCAGGGTGACTTCGGCCACGGGAGAGACCCGCAGCAGTGTACGCACCGCCATCAACAGGCGGTCGATCGCCTCAGGCGTGAACAGGCTGGGGGTACCGCCGCCGATGAAGATGCTGACCACCTCCCTGCCCCACACCTGGGGAGTGGACTGCTCCAGGTCGCGAATCAGGGCATCCACGTATTGCGCCTCGGGAATGCCGTCGCGCATGGCGTGGGAGTTGAAGTCGCAATAGGGGCATTTGCGCACGCACCAGGGCAGGTGGATATACAGGCTCAAGGGAGGCGGCGCTGCCAGGACGCCGTCCGGCCGCAACGGCATGCTGGTACCCGGCCTATAATCTGCCGCATCAATCATCGGGGGGCCCCCGCATGGGCGAAGAAGCGCCGAAGCTGGACATGTCCACGTTCCTGCTTTCATCCATCCACGACATGAAGAACTCCATGGGGGTCATGGCGGCCTACCTACAGGACGCCCTGTCGGATCGCGCCGAAACCGCCCCGGAAGCACGACGGAATACCGCACAGGCTCTCTATGAGGCAAAGCGGGTGACGGACCATCTGGTGCAGTTGCTGGCGCTTTACAAGATCGACCAGGCATTTTACCCGTACGACCCTCAGGACCACGCCTTGACCGATCTGGCCCAGGAGGCCATGGGGCGCGTCGTTGACCTGGCCGAGATGCGCGGCATCGAACTCACCAGCGACTGCCCCGAGGCGCTGTATGGCTGGTTCGACCACGAACTGATCCTGGGCGTTGTGGTGCAGGCCCTGCATAATGCCCTGCGCTACGCCAACAGCCAGGTGCGGCTCGCCATCCATGGCCATGAGGCCGGCGTGCGCATCCGGATTGAGGATGACGGCCCGGGCTTTCCGGACTTCCTGCTCGCTCAGGGCAACGCCCTGGAACGCGGTATCCGCTTCGAGACCTGCAGCACCGGCCTCGGGCTCTATTTCGCCGCCGTGGTGGCGGGCATGCACAAGGGGGCCGGGCACGTCGGGCGCATCCACTTGGAGAACGGCGGCGACTTGGGTGGCGGCATCTTCATGCTGGAGCTGCCCTGAGCATGATTCGCCCAGCCATCCCGGACCTTTCGGCAAAGCACATCCTCATCGTCGACGACTACGAGGGCATGCGCGGCATCCTGCGCGACATCCTGGGCAGGGCCGGCGCCACGCGCATCGCCTTCGCCACGGATGGACGGGAAGCGATCGCCCAGCTGGAACGCCACGCCTTCGACGCAGTGCTGTGCGACCTGCACCTGGGGCAGGGTATGAACGGCCAGCAGGCGCTGGAGGAAGCGCGCCACCGCCAGCTGCTCCAGCCCCATGCCGTCTGGCTCATGATCACCTCGGAAAAGACCGCCGAGATGGTGACCGGCGCGGTGGAATCCCGGCCGGACGACTACCTCCTCAAGCCCATCACGGAAACCCTGCTGTTCACCCGCCTTGCCCGCCAGATGGCCAGGAAGCAGGCCCTGGCCCCCATCGAGCAGGCCATGCGCGACCGGGAATACCTCAAGGCGCTGAACCTGACCGAGGCGCGCCTGGCCCAGGCCAACCCCCATGCCTGGGACCTCAAGCGCCTGAAGGCCGAGCTGGCCCTGCACACCGGCAACCACGCCCATGCCCGGAGCGTGTTCCAGGAAGCGCTCGACCTGCGGGACCTGCCCTGGGCCCGGCTCGGCATGGCCAAGGTCCACTTCCTCGAAGGCCAGTACGAGGACGCGCGCCAGGAACTGGAACGCGTTACCAAAGGCAACCGGGCCTACCTGGAAGCCCACGACTGGCTGGCCCGGACCCTGGAAAAGCAGGGGGACCTGGAAGCCGCCCAGTCCGTACTTGTGCGCGCCCTCCTCACCTCGCCCCACGCGCCGCTGCGGCAAGGGCACCTGGGCGAGATCGCCTACCGCCGGGGCGACCTGCAGATCGCGGCGCGCGCCTTCCAGCGCCACGTTGAACTGGCCCGGCTCACGCCCCTGAAAGGGCCCGACCCCTATCTCTGGCTGTCGCGGACCCACCTGGCCCTGCTCGACATGGACGGCGCGCTGCGCCCCCTCCACGAACTGGCCATCGACCTGCGCGAGGACGGCATCGCCCGCCTGCTCTCCCGCGCCATGGAAATCCCCGTGCACTACCGTCTCGGCGATCGCATACGTGCCGAAGCCATCGCCGGGGAGGTGGCGGGCAACCTCAAGGCCCAGGCCAATGAACTGCCGCCCGAGGCCCTGCTGGATCTCGCCAGTCCGCTCATGGAGATGGGCGACAAGGATACGGCGGAAGCCCTGCTTACCAGCCTGGTGAGCAACAACCACGAGCAATCGGAATACCTGGAACGGGCCAAGGCTGTCTACACCCAGGCCGGCCTGGGCGAGGAGGGCAGCGAAGTGGTCGACCGCGCCACCCAGGCCGCCCTGGACACCATGAACCAGGGTGTGAAGCTGGCCCGGGAAGGCAAGCTGGACGAGGCCTTGGAACTGACCCGGGAGGCCCGGGAGCGAATTCCCAACAACCCGCGCCTGTTGCTCAACCACGCCTACCTGCTCATCGCCTGGATGGAACGCTACGGCCGCGACATCAGCATCGCCATGGAAGCCCGGCGCTGCATCGAGACCGTCCGCCGCCTCAAGCCCAGCGAAAAACGGGCGGGAGAGCTACTCGCCAAGCTGGAACTGGTGGGGAATGACTTTGGGGGGTAGGTCGGACTTCACAATTTCAGCCCAACCTACGCAGTGCGGAGTTTCTCTACCAACGCTTTCAAGGCCTGGCCCCGGTGGCTGACCGCGTTCTTCTGGTCGGCGTCCAACTCGGCGCCCGTCTTTCCGAACTGGGGCACCAGGAAATAGGGGTCGTAGCCGAAACCGCCGTCGCCCCGGGGTTCGTCGATGATCTCGCCGTGCCAGGCGCCCTCGGCGATGATGGGCTGGGGATCGTCGGGGTAGCGCACGTAGACCATGACGCAGTAGTAGTGGGCCCGGCGGTCGGCCTGGCCTTGCAGGGATACGATCAGCTTCTGGTTGTTGCGCTCATCGGATTTCGGTTCGCCAGCGAAGCGGGCGGAGTAGACCCCGGGAGCGCCATTGAGGGCGTCCACGCAGATGCCGGAGTCGTCCGCCAGGGCCGGCAGGCCGGTGTGGGCGGAGGCGTGGCGGGCCTTGGCGATGCAGTTCTCGACGAAGGTGACATGGGGTTCGGGGCATTCCGGCACGCCGAAGGCACCCTGTGGCATGGCCTCGATGTCCAGGGGTTCCAGGATGCGGGAGATTTCCCTTAGCTTGCCGGCGTTGTTGGAGGCAATGACGATCTTTTTCATGGCAGCTTCCTTCAGGGGCTGATGGCAGCCTTCTGGGCGACCATGAGTTCCTTGATTCCCTTCTCGGCCAGGTCCAGCAGGGCGTTGAGCTCGGCGCGACTGAAGGCGGCGCCTTCGGCGGTACCCTGGACCTCGATGAGGCTGCCGGCCAGCATGACCACATTCATGTCGGTGTCACAGGCCACGTCCTCGGCATAGTCCAGGTCCAGTACCGGGGCGCCATTCCAGATACCCACGGAGACGGCAGCCACTTGGTCGCGCAGGACGCTGGCGGGCAGCCTGCCTTCCTTCACCAGCCATTCGATGGCGTCATGCACGGCGACCCAGGCGCCGGTGATGCTGGCGGTGCGGGTACCGCCGTCAGCCTGGAGCACGTCACAATCCACATGGACAGTGCGTTCGCCAAGCTTGTCGAGGTCCACGGCGGCCCGCAGGGAACGACCGATGAGGCGCTGGATTTCCTGGGTACGGCCGGATTGCTTGCCGCGCGCCGCTTCCCGGTCGCCGCGGGTGTGGGTGGCGCGCGGCAGCATGCCGTATTCGGCGGTGAGCCAGCCGGCGCCCGTACCCTTGACGTGGGGTGGCACTTTTTCCAGCACGCTGGCGGTGCACAGCACCTTGGTGTCGCCGCATTCGACCAGCACGCTGCCTTCGGCGTGCTTGGTGTACTTGCGGGTGAGGCGGACCGTGCGCAGCTGGTCCGGGGCGCGCCCGGAGGGGCGAGGTTCTTTGCTCATGTTCTTCCAGGAGTTGAGGTTAGCAGTCAGTTCTTGCCGGGATAGCGGGCCAGGGCCGCCTTGATTTCCGCCATGGCGCGGTCGAGTTCGCTGTCGGTGCTGGGGGGGGGTACCGTTTGCTTGCCGTCCAGACGCTGGAGCTGTGTGGTGAAGCCCTCCAGTCCGAGATCGTCGCCCAGCACCAGTTCCCCCGCCTTGAAGCGCTCCTCGCCATAACGCATGGCCACCACCGACAGGTTGTCGCCGTACTGACCGGCACGGAACTCAGCGTGGTCCATCATGTGTTTCACCGCACGTTCCAAGGGGTAGGCGCGCAGCGTGGAAAGCATCTCCTCCGGCGTCAGCTCAGGCCATACGCCATCCGTGCACAGGAACAGCACATCGCCGTCCTGGAGCTTGACTGGCTGTTCAACTTCGATGTCCGGCAGCATGTAGCCGCCCACCGAGTTGTAGAGCTTGTTGCGGTCAGGATGCACGCCCATCTCGGTCTCCCCCAGCAGTCCCTCGTCCACCAGCTGCTGCACGGCGGAGTGGTCGCGGGTGCGGTAGAGCATGGCGCGCCGGCTGAATTGATAGAGGCGGGAGTCACCGACGTGGGCCCAGCAGGCCATGCCTTTCTGCACTACGCATACCACGCAGGTGGTACGCGGCGGGTCGGTGAGTCGCTTGCGCAGGGCGTATTCGTTGATGGCGTCGTGGGCGGCATAGATGCCATCCAGCAGGAATGCAGTCATGTCCGGCAGCACCGGCTTGGCGCGGGACTGGAACAGGCCGGTGATAACCTGGACGGTCAGCTGGGAAGCCACCTCGCCCTGGCTGTGGCCGCCCATGCCATCTGCTAGCACCATGACCAGGGCGTCGGAGGTGTAGGCATAGGCCACGCGGTCCTCGTTGTAGGGGCGGCCGCCGCGTCGGCTTGCCTGATAGACGACGTATTTCATAGCTCCCGCGTCAGCCTTTCCTTGATCATGGCGAACAGCGTCGGCTTCTGGCTCCTAGCGGCCTGGGCCATGGCGATGAGGCGCTTCTGCACGGTGAATACGCTCTGGGGGCGCTCTGTGTAGTTGAGTTTGAGCATGGAATCGATCAGTTCCAGCAAGCCTTTCGAATACAGGCCGGCATGGGATTTGGACACGGGGGTCAGTTTGTCCTTGTCGGCGCGCTCATTGGCCGGCGGCGGCGCCACCTTGGCAATGCAGGCGTACATGGTGGCCCCGACGCTGTAGATGTCAGTCCATGGACCCAGCCGGTCTCGCTGGGTGTATTGCTCGGGGGCGGCAAAACCAGGCGTGTACATGGGTGAAGTGGTCAGCATGTCCTCGGTGAGTGCCTGGCGTGCAGCGCCAAAGTCGATGAGCACCGGGGAACCATCGGCGCGGATGTAGATGTTGGAGGGCTTGATGTCCAGGTGCAGGATCTTGTGGGCGTGGACCTCGCGCAGGCCGTTGAGCAGTTGGATGAAGACGCTGCGCAGGAAGGTTTCGCGCATGGGCTCCTCCAGCCCGGTGATGTGCCTTTGCAGGGTCTTGCCCTGCTCGTATTTCATCACCATGTAGACCGTGTCGTTGGCGCGGAAGAAATTCACCACCTTCACCACGTTGGGGTGGCGGATGTTCGCCAGGGAGCGGCCCTCGTCGAAGAAGCACTTCATGCCGTATCGGAAGGAGGCCTCCTTGTCGTTGGAGATGGGCAGTACCGTACCCAGTTCGCCGCGCTTGACGATGCCTCCGGGCAGGTATTCCTTGATCGCCACAGGCTGACCATCCATGTCGAATGCCAGATAGACGAGCGAAAACCCGCCGCCACCGATCCGTCTATCGATGACGTAGTCGGCCAGGTGGTAACCGTGGACCAGGGGTTCACTCAATTGGGCAGCCATGTATCGGCGGGTTAAGATGCGACGCGATATCGGAGCTTTGAAGGATAACCAAGATCGTGGCGGCCATGAAGGAAACAAGAAGCGAAAATCTGCACAGCATGACCGGCTATGCCGTGGAAACGGCTGACCTCCCCACCGGCCAGCTCGCTCTGGAACTGCGCGCGGTCAACTCCCGATTTCTCGATTTGTCGTTCCGCATGGGCGAGGACTTCCGCGCGCTGGAGCCCGCGCTGCGGGAGCGTATCGGCGAGAAGGTCAAGCGCGGCAAGCTGGAATGCCGCGTCAACTACACGCCGCGAGAGGACTCGTCCTTGCCCGGCAATCTCAACAGCACACTGATCGAACAGCTCAATGCCTTGTCCGCGGAAGCCCTGGCCGCCTTCCCCCAGGCCCGCCCCCTGGCGGTGGCAGAAATCCTGCGCTGGCCGGGCATGCTGGGCGACAGCGGCCCCGACCCGGAGGCGTTGCATAGCGCCGCCATCAAGCTTGCGGAGGCAGCCTTGGCCCAGTTCAACGCCAGCCGGACGCGGGAGGGCGACAAGCTGAAGGCTGTAATCCTGGACCGGGTGGCGGCCATCCGCGAGCATGTGGCCCGCATCCGGCCGCGCACGCCGGAGATCGTTGCCGCCTATCGGGAAAAGCTTGGCAAGCGCCTGGAGGAACTTCTGCCCACGCCGGACCACGATCGCATCCATCAGGAGGTGGCCCTGTTCGCCCAGAAGATCGATGTGGACGAGGAACTGGACCGCCTGCTTACCCATACGGACGAGGTCGTACGGGTATTGAACGCCGGCGGTGCCGCCGGCAAGCGCCTGGATTTCCTGATGCAGGAACTCAACCGGGAGGCCAACACCCTGGGCTCAAAATCCGTTTCCCTGGAATTGACGCAGACCTCGGTGGAACTCAAGGTATTGATCGAGCAGATGCGCGAGCAGATCCAGAACATCGAATAGGCGGAGGTACCCATGCCAGGCCAGTTGTTCATCGTCACCGCCCCATCCGGGGCCGGCAAGTCCAGCTTGGTGAAGGCCCTGCTGGAAAAGGATCCGGCCATCCGCCTGTCGGTCTCCTATACCACCCGGGCGCCGCGTCCTGGTGAAGTGGACGGGGAGCACTACCACTTCGTCGGCAAGGAAGAGTTCCAGTTGAGACTGGGCAAGGGGGAATTCCTGGAAAGCGCCGAGGTGTATGGCAATTTCTATGGCACCTCCCAGCCCTGGATAGAGACGGAAATGGCAGGGGGCCGGGACATCCTACTGGAGATCGACTGGCAGGGCGCCGCCCAGGTACGCAAGCTGATGCCCAAGGCGCGTTCCATCTTCATCCTGCCGCCCTCCATCGAGGCGCTGCGCCGGCGCCTGGAAGGCCGCGGCACCGACAGCGCCGAGGTGATCGCCCGGCGCATGGCCGCAGCACGGGAAGACATATCCCACGCCCTGGCATTCGACTACCTGGTGGTCAACGACAAGTTCGATGAAGCCCTGGCGGACCTGCAGGCCATCACCCGCGCCGGGCGCCTGCGCGTGGATGTGCAGTCGCGCCACCTGGGCGGACTGCTGGAAAGCCTGCTGGCCTGAGGACCCTCTGATTTATTCCCTACGCGGAGCGCCGGCTGGCGCCCCGCCCGACTTCAGCCAAAATGGCAGACGTAGTGGTAGGGCTCGCCGCTGACTTCGATGTCAAAGCTGGAGTTGCCCGGGATGCTGAAGGACTCGCCGGCGGCGCTCGTCTTCCAGTCGTCACCCTTGAGCCGGTAGCGACAGGCGCCGGCAACGCACTCCATGATTTCCGGGGCACCGGTATTGAAGGTAAGACTGGCGGGCAGGATCACGCCCACGGATTTCCGGGTTCCATCGGCAAATTGCACGGTGTGGGATACACACTTGCCGTTGAAGTAGACATTGGCTTTCTTGACGACGGCTACGTTGTCGAACTGGGACATGCTTATTTCCTCTTTTGGGCAAGTTTCGCCGCGATGCGCATGCGCAGGGCGTTGAGCTTGATAAACCCACCTGCGTCCTTCTGATCATAGGCGCCGGCATCGTCCTCGAAGGTGGCGATGGTGGAATCGAACAGGGAATCGGTCGTCGAATCGCGACCGACTACGATGACGTTGCCCTTGTACAGCTTGAGACGCACGAATCCGTTGACGTTGATCTGGGTGTGGTCGATGAGCACCTGCAAGGCCTTGCGCTCCGGGCTCCACCAGTAGCCGTTGTAGATCAGGCTTGAATAGCGGGGCATGAGGTCGTCCTTGAGGTGGGCAACTTCCCGGTCCAGGGTGACGGATTCTATGGCGCGGTGGGCCTTGAGCAGGATGGTGCCGCCGGGGGTTTCGTAGCAGCCCCGGGACTTCATGCCCACATAGCGGTTTTCCACCAGGTCCAGGCGGCCGATGCCGTGCTTGCCGGCAAGTTCGTTCAGCTTCGCCAGGATTTCATGGGCCTTCATGGGCTGGCCGTTGATGGCCACCACGTCGCCCTTCACATAGTCCAGGGTGATGTATTCAGGGACATCGGGCGCCTTCTCCGGCGAAACGGTCCAGCGCCACATGTCTTCCTCGGCCTCGGCATTGGGATCTTCCAGATGGCGACCTTCGTAGCTGATGTGCAGAAGGTTGGCGTCCATGGAATACGGACTACCGCCCTGGCGGTGCTTCATGTCGATGGGAATGCCGTGGGTCTCGGCGTAGTTGATCAGCTTCTCGCGTGACAGCAGATCCCACTCGCGCCAGGGGGCGATGACCTTGATGTCTGGCTTGAGGGCGTAGGCGCCCAGCTCGAAACGCACCTGGTCGTTGCCCTTGCCGGTGGCGCCGTGGCAAATGGCGTCGGCACCGGTCAGATTGACGATCTCGATGAGGCGCTTGGCGATCAGCGGCCGGGCAATAGAGGTGCCGAGCAGGTATTCGCCCTCGTAGACCGTGTTGGCGCGGAACATGGGGAAGACGAAGTCACGCACAAACTCCTCGCGCAGATCGTCGATAAAGATGTTCTCAGGCTTGATGCCGAATTGCAGAGCCTTGGCGCGGGCAGGCTCCAGTTCCTCGCCCTGACCCAGGTCTGCGGTGAAGGTCACCACTTCGCACCGGTAGGTGTCTTGCAGCCACTTGAGGATCACCGAGGTGTCCAGCCCGCCGGAATAGGCGAGTACTACTTTCTTGATTTCACTCATGATCAGTACATTTCCTGAAATAACTCACTCAATAAACAGATCGAAGGCCACCATGAAACCGGCACATACCATCAATGACAACGCAACCATGAAGATCACATCGGCACGACGTTCAAACCGGTCAATAGCCGCAGGATGCCGGATTGAATGATAGGAAAGCGCGGCGCTTGCCAGAAACAACATATTGTCGACCGCTAATAGTCCATCAACGTACGGGCTGGTCGAATTTTTCGGAATGATCTGCACAACGCTGATAACAGTCATGCATACCCCCACCATCGTGGCCGAAACTGGGAGTATGTGGCCCGCTAGGTTCTTGGATTCGACAGAATTCGGAATGGAAGGATCTGACATTGCGATTCAGTGGGCATGACCCACTACTACATGAACCTCATCGGGGCAGTTGCCCACACGCAATATGGAAAGGTCCGCCTCCTGGTTGGCGTACCCGATCTAGATGCCCCCCACATGGCCGTCCCCTGAGAGATTAATGACGGTGCCTTCCTGCGCTTCCCAGGCATGGTTGGGATTTTTCGGAGAAAGTTCCATATATAAAGAATTTCGCTCCTTGAAGTAGGCCTGGGTCATGTGTCCACCTTCCCGAGAAGAAGGTATTCCATGAGGGCCTTTTGGGTGTGCAAGCGATTTTCCGCTTCGTCCCAGACTACAGATTGGGGACCGTCAATGACCGCCGCCTCGACTTCCTCGCCGCGATGGGCGGGCAGACAGTGCATGAACAGGGCATCCTTGTTTGCCAGACGCATCATGTCCGTATCTACCTGCCAGTCGGCAAAGGCCTTGGCGCGCTCCGCGTTTTCCGCCTCGAAACCCATGCTGGTCCACACGTCGGTCGTCACCAGGTCAGCGCCGCGGCAAGCATCCATGGGATCGGCGAATTCCTTGTAGTGGTCGGTGCCGAACAGGCCGGCACGTTCCGGTTCCACCTCATAGGCCGGCGGCGTGGAGACATGAATGTGGAAATCCAGGATTTCGGCGGCCTGGAGCCAAGTGTTGCACATGTTGTTGGAATCGCCGATCCAGGCCACGGTCTTGCCCTGGATGGAACCACGATGCTCAATGTATGTGTAGATGTCTGCCAGTATCTGACAGGGATGGTATTCGTTGGTGAGACCATTGATCACTGGCACGCGTGAGTGGGCAGCGAAGCGCTCGATGATGTCCTGCTCGAAGGTTCGGATCATGACGATGTCCACCATTCGAGAAATGACTTCGGCAGCGTCCTCCACCGGTTCTCCCCGGCCGAGTTGGGTATCGCGGGTATTGAGGTAAATGGCCGAGCCACCCAACTGGTGCATGCCTGCCTCGAAGGACAGCCGGGTGCGGGTCGAACTCTTCTCGAAGATCATCGCCAGGGTTCGATCCGCCAGGGGGTGATAGGGCTGGTAGGCTTTGAAGCGCTCCTTGACAACCCGGGTACGGGCGAACAGATGCTCCAGTTCATCCCGGCCAAAATCCTTGAATTGCAGGAAATGCTTACGTGGAGCGGCCATGGCACTTATCCCAGGAACACACGGATCAGATCCGCCAGTTTCTCCGTGAGCAGGGCGGCTTCCGCCCGCTTCATGACCAGTGGCGGTAGCAGGCGGACCACGGTGTCGTTGGTCACATTGATGAGCAGCTTCTCGGGCAGGGCGAGCTTCACCAGTTCGCCACAAGGCCGATCCAGTTCGATGCCGACCATCAGCCCCTGACCGCGGATCTCACGCACGCCTGTGATGCCCTGCAATCGCTTCTCCAGATCGGCGCGGATGTATGTGCCAAGGTCATCGGCATGGGAAAGCAGATCGTCCTCGGCCATCACTTGCAAGGTGGTCAGGGCGGCCGTGCAGGCCAGGGGCCCACCGCCGAAGGTGGAGCCATGCTTACCGGGCACGAAGGTCTCAGCCGCAACGCCACGTGCAAGACAGGCGCCGATAGGCACGCCCGAGCCTAGGCCCTTGGCTAGGGTCATCACGTCGGGAAGGATGTTGGTGTGCTGGAAAGCAAACCACTTGCCGGTACGGCCAATACCAGTCTGTACTTCGTCCAGCATCAGGAGCCAGGCATTTCGGTCGCAGATGTCGCGTAGTTTGGCCAGATAGCTGGCCTCGGGAATGTTCACACCGCCCTCGCCCTGATACGGCTCCACCAACACCGCCACGATGTTCTTGTGGTGCTCGGCAAGCTTCTCCACCGCCTCTGCATCACCGAATGGCACGCGCACGAAACCGGTGACCAGCGGCTCGAAGCCGGCCTGCACCTTGCGGTTTCCGGTGGCGGAAAGCGTGGCCATTGTGCGCCCATGGAAGCTCTTTTCCATGACCACGATGGCCGGACTTTCGATGGCCCTATTGTGGCCATGCAAGCGGGCGATCTTGATTGCCGCCTCGTTGGCCTCCGCTCCTGAATTGCAGAAAAAGGCCCGTTCAAGGCCTGAGAGTTGACACAGGCGCTGAGCCAGTTGTTCCTGCAATGGGATGCGGTAGATGTTTGAAGTGTGGATCAGCCGTCTGGCCTGCTCACACAAGGCTTGAACCAGTTTTGGGTGCGCGTGGCCCAGGCCATTTACCGCCACTCCGGCCAGGGCATCCAGGTACTTCTCGCCGCCTTCGTCGAACAACCATGCGCCTTCTCCCCTGACAAAAGCGATAGGCTGACGTGCATAGGTTTGCATTAGGTAATCAGACATAGATATTCCAGCCGCTGAAGAAAACATAACGGCGGCCTTGGCCGCCGTACACAAAAAGGTAAACATACCACTAATCATTGAAGAGAAAAAACATTGATGTTGACCCCTGTTGGTGGACTCCTGAATCTTATGGAACAAGGAGGCCACCATGCGAAATCACACCCTCCCTATAAGGCGGAATTCCGCCTACCAAATGGCCAACGCCGGCAGGAAGCCGGTGGAGCTCTCACACGATCTTGGCCCCCCGCCACGACCATTATCAACTGGCTGGCTCAGGCCGCACGCGACGCTGGCAAGCCTCTGCCCGGCAAGGAAGATCTGACCACAGCCGAGCGGGAAGAACTGGTAGAACTGGCACGACTGCACCGCGAGAATCGTCAGTTCAAGATGGAGCGCGACATCCTGGCAAAGGCTAAGGCCTGGTTGGCCAGAAAGAGCGATGTGGGTTCTCCGAATTCTTCCAACTCGTGATGATGAACGAGGCCGACTTCCCCGTACGGACACAATGTCGGACGCTGGGTGTCTCTGCCAGTGGCTACTACGCCTGGCTTGAGCGCCCGCCCAGCCGACGCGCCCTGGGCAACGCCGTGATGACCGAGCGCATTCGCGCCATCCATGCCAATTCGGATATCACCTACGGCATATTCACTGTGCGTGCTGACCTCATAGCACCGCTTGTGCCGGGCATGAATATACCCCCCGAATCAGCCGCTCGACTCATTCCGTGCCGACCGAGAAGCCTTTGTGTCTTGATGATCCGGCTAAGAAGACAGATTTATCTATTCAATCAAGTCTTGGTTGTCGATATTTCCGCAATAGTTGTGGATAACTTTGTGCATAAGTTATGGATAGTATGAGCAACAGCCCATGTCTATGACTTCTGTTCTTCATGAGGTATCACATTAGTGCAATGTTTCACCTGATGTCTCAATAGGTTGAAACAGAAAGCACCATGAAAAGATTTCTCACATTCAGCACTATTTGGCATATCTGTCTACTGTGGATAGTTTGCTGTCTTATTAAGCTATTACATGTTGAAAACTCGACAACAAGATTTTTATCAAATGATGACTACCAACACCGTACTGTCTGTGGGTGAACTGAATCGGTTGGCACGCACGGTTCTTGAGAAAGGTATGCCTTCCTGCTGGGTACGCGGGGAAGTATCGAACTTCAGCAGGGCGGCATCAGGCCATTGGTACTTCACACTAAAAGATCGCGAGGCTGCTGTTCGCTGCGTCATGTTCAAGGCTGCGAACCAGTATGTAGATTGGACTCCCCGTGAAGGCGAACAGGTGGAACTGCGGGTTCAGCCTACATTGTATGAACCTCGGGGAGATTATCAGGCCCTCGTTGATGCCATGCGCAAGTCAGGTCAGGGCTCGTTATTCGAAGCTTTCCTTAATCTCAAGGCCAAGTTGGCGGCAGAAGGACTTTTTACTCAGGAAAGGAAGCGGCCAGTCCCGAGCTATCCAATATTCATAGGGATCATTACTTCCTTCCAAGCCGCCGCCCTGCGGGATGTACTGACCACATTGCGAACGCGCTGGCCGGCGTGCACCGTGATCTTGTATCCCACACCAGTACAAGGCGACGAAGCCGGCCGTAGCATCGCCAAGGCGATCATGAATGCTGGGGAGGATGGTATATGCGAATTACTGCTGCTGGTACGTGGCGGTGGCGGTATCGAGGATTTGTGGGGATTCAACGAGGAGGTTGTGGCAAGGTCTATGGCAGCCTGCCCCATCCCTATCATTACTGGAATTGGCCACGAAACTGACTTCACCATCGCCGATTTTGTTGCCGATCTGCGTGCCCCAACGCCAACAGGAGCGGCTCAGATAGCAACACCTGCGATAACGGATTTGCTTCAACACCTGTTTCACCTTCGTGCCCGCCTCGATCAGGCCCACGCCAGGCAGATGCGCTATTTATACCAGCTGATCGACGCACTCAGACGACGGCTTACCCATCCGAAGGAACGCATCCACTTGCGACGTCAGCAAGTAGCCCTCATGAACTGGCACCTGCGAGATGCATACCAGAGTCAGGCAAGACGCCACGATCAGCATTTCCGGGACATGCAACAGCGAATCCGTCCATTTAGGGAAGCCTCGGCAATCAGATGGCAACTTGCTGCGCAGTTCTCCTCTCGCCTGCAGTCCGCAATCACAGCGTGTTCTGTCGCTCGTCGGGAGAGGGTGGTTGGTCTTTCAGCGCAGTTGGTATTGCTGAATCCCGCCTCTGTTCTGCAACGGGGATACAGCATCGTCTCCGATACTCAGGGAAAGGTCATTTGTAGGAGTGAACAATTGGCTGTCGGACAGAGTGTTTCCGTTACCCTGGGGTCAGGCTATTTTCGAGGTATGGTCCAAGAGATCAATCCACTTTGATGTTCTGAACTCAACCCGACTGGTGACGGGTTATCCAAAGTAAAACGCCCACCGGAGGGGGTGGGCGTTTTGTGTGGGAGTCTGGCGATGACCTACTTTCGCCGGCGAGCTGCCGACTATCATTGGCGCAGGGGCGTTTCACGGTCCTGTTCGAGATGGGAAGGGGTGGGACCGCCCCGCTATGGTCGCCAGACATAACTGTTTGTCTATCTGCTGAGTGCAGACGGACTGAATCAGGTCTGAACGGAGTTCAGGCAAAGGGAAGAAGAAGTTGGGTTTGATTGACCTTGCATTCAAGGTTATAGGGTCAAGCCTTACGGGCAATTAGTACTGGTTAGCTTAACGCGTTACCGCGCTTCCACACCCAGCCTATCAACGTCGTGGTCTTCGACGACCCTTCAAGGAGGTCAAGCCTCCGGGAGATCTCATCTTCAGGCGAGTTTCACGCTTAGATGCTTTCAGCGTTTATCTCTTCCGCACTTAGCTACCCGGCGATACGACTGGCGTCATAACCGGT